>Ga0315913_1000719_pt1 | contig 31962 bp, 25 predicted proteins | sample MpolsnodulesMG_FD_207736 | JGI IMG/M metagenome (GOLD analysis project Ga0315913, IMG submission 207736) | Medicago polymorpha root nodule microbial communities from Los Angeles, California, United States - small nodules | ecosystem: Host-associated > Plants > Roots > Nodule | place: USA...
GGTAACTCCCCTATGTGTGGGGGATCATTTCAATCAATTCACTTTTGTTGGCGGTTTTGCAAAGGCTCGCCGAGCAATTTTACATGTTCTTTGGTATGCAACAACGTGGAAAATTTGGAAAGAAAGAAATAATAGGCTCTTTAAAGGCACTCAATGCCCAATTGTTCAGGTGGTAGATAAAATTAAGTCACTCTCTTTCATGTGGTTGAATGCGAAATTTCCTTCACTTCCCTTCAATTATCATGGGTGGTGGTTTAGTCCATTCACAATTTTGGGCATAGGCTAATAGTTATTTGCTTTCTCTAGTTACTGCTTTTTGTTTTTACTGTAAATACTGTTGTGACTCTGGTGTTTCTCTCTGGCATACCTTGTGCTAGGGAGAACTTTTTGATGTGGTAATATATTTCATTTTAGCCTCTTCAAAAAAAAATCCAATAAATATGTCATTTTTGTCAACATAAGTTGTTCTATTAACTATTCTATTCTTGAAAAATGGATTTCTCTCTCATATTAATCATTCTATTTCATTTATTTTATTCTTCCTTTAATTACTTTGATATGTTTTATTTACTGTGGTAACATTTTTTTTGTCATATGTTGTCATTTTGGTTGGATAGACTAAAACTGATTGCTTGTATATTTTTTTCGTCACATGTTCTCATAAAGGTATTTGTTGATGGGTCTCAAAAAAAGTATTTAAACACCCTTAAAATTGTAACAAAAAAAAATAACATACAAAATATGAAACTAATTTTTTTTTTCATTTCGTCAAAAAAATTAAACTAGGTTCTTTTTATTTTTGTTAACTAACTGAAAAAATGAAGTAACTAACACATAGTAACAAATTAACTAGAAATGATTCTATTAGAAAAGTAGAATGATTAGTGGGAGAGGAAAAAAAATCATTTTTCAAGAATAGAATAATTAATAGGACAATTTATGTTGACAAAAATGGTGCATTAATTAGAGCTTAACCTATGCAATGTTACATAAGTTAGAAAAATCCATTAAGAGTTTTTGAATGTTGCACAGGGGCTAACGTGAGTTAAATCACGCAAGAGTTAAGTTGGCGTGGCTTAAGTCACGCAGGAGTAATGTTGTGTTTTTGAAATTTTGCGTCACTTTTATTCTTTGTTAGCTTGTTGCACAAGTTATTTACTTTTTTTCCCTTGTTATTTTGTTATTCAATAGATATAGTGATATGGTTGAAAATGTGGCAGATGATGGCGTTGAACTGAAATCGGCCATAATTGAAGCTTCCGACGTAACTTCCGGCGATGTCAAACTAACCGTAAATGTGAAGTTGAAAGTCAAAATTCCCTTTCAAGCTCACATTGGTCATATTGAAGAAAAACCTAAACCAGTACCTACCGGTGTGGGCAACGTTCGCGGTATTGAAGTAGACACCGGCTCATTTTTTATAACAAATGAAAGATGGGGAGAGCGAAATGATTTACTTGGTTGAGTTCGTCGACAAGCGGCAAGGGCTGGATTTACTATATCTATATATAAATCTAGTTTAAAAAGGTCATTCTTGACGATGCAATGTGAAAGGAGTGGTGAATGCAAACCACCTAAGACGAGGAAGAAACTGAACCTTGAAGGCACATGCTCAAGGAAATGTGAATGTTCGTTTAGGTTGAAAGGTTTCTTTGAAAAGAATACAAAAGATTGGTGGATTGCAATGCTTTGTGGAATTCACAACAATGAGTTGGTGCCAAAGTTATCCGGTCACCTTCTTGCGGGTAGACTAAAAGCGGAGGAGAAGAAAAGAGTTATCAACATGACAAAGAGTTTGGCGGTGCCTAGGAATATTCTCACGGATTTGAAGGAAAAAACAAAGAAAGTGTGACGACCATCAAGCTAGTGTACAATGCACGAACTAGATGGTGCAAGGGGCAAAGAGGTGACAAGACGGATATGCAATACTTGATTTCAAACTTGGAGGAGCATAAATACGTCTATTTCACAAGAGCAAATAGTGAGAAAACCACTCTTGAAGACATATTTTTTGCTCATGCGGAGTCAATTAATATGTTTAACACTTTTCCGATCGTTTTGGTCATGGACTCCACTTACAAAACCAATACCTACTGAATGCCGTTATTTGAGATCGTTGGTGTCACCTCTACCAAAATGACATATTCCGTTGCTTTTGCCTTTCTTTCCTTTGAACAAGAGGATAGCTTTACTTGGACACTTGAGATGTTGGTTGGTCTTTTGACCTCAAAACTCAACATGCCTAAGGTGGTTGTCACCGATAGAGACAACACTTTGATGAATGCTGTTGCCAAAGTTCTCCCTGAAACAAACCATATACTTTGTTATTTTCATATTGGGAAGAATGTCAAAGCTAAGTTCATCACATATTGTAGAGTCAAAGAGAAGCCTACGGATGCAAAAGTTGTTGAGAAAGAAGTGAAGAAAGCGAAGGGGGAGAAGCATTGTGATCTTGTTAAGAAAATCATGAGGGTTTGGAAAGAGGTGGTTGAATCTCCTACGAAGGATTCATATGCAAATGCATTATTGAAATTCAAAACCATTTCCAAAGTTCCTTGAATATGTTGAAACCACAGACTTGAACACCGTTAGGAAGAAATTTGTGAGGGTATGTACGAATAAAGTCTTGCGTCTAGGGTGTAGAACCACCAATATTGTTGAATCGGCTCATGGAAAATTGAAAATATTCGAGGAGTAGTGTGAGAGATTTGACATCATGTTGGGATGAAATTGACAAAATGTTGACTATCAAATTAGGTGAGATACAAGGAAGTTTTGGGAGGAACATAACTGTCATGCAACACAAATACAAAAGACACAAATTATTCTTTGAGTTGAAGGGGTATGTATCTAGAACCGCACTGAGGTCTTTTTTCTAAGAGGATTCTTTGTAGTTCTTATCCCTTTAATTAATTGGTTGTTATGCTAATCCTCATTTTCTCTTGAATAACTAAACTATTGTTGGTCATGTTCCCAATCCTCTGAACCGACAATGGTAACAAGGTTGAATATATTGGACTTCAATAGAACTTTATATAGTAACATACAATTTAATTCCTGCACTACATAATGCACTCAAGTTTTTTTTTTTTGAGCAAAATGAACTCGAGCTTAGAATTTGGTTTCTATGCATGGATCGATTTATATTGATTTTGTTGGGGGTTGCTGTTATGCCAATTTAAAAGTCCATCTGGTTTGTGGATGCCCTCAAATTGTTTTTCTTGTTTTCTTTTACAGTCCATTTTGAAGATTGTCACTGTTTTTAAATTATGAATAGGATGAGTATTTTGGTATGGCTAATCATTGTCTTATAATTTTTTCAATCAACAAACTTAGAATCGGCAAGAGATGGTAGGTAGGTGTTCCACTGAGTCTAACCACCACCCTGAGGATCATTGAGCAAAGTCACTAGGGGATAATTAGATATTTTTATGAACTTCTAATTTTTATGTTAGTTCTTTCGTATGTTTGTTTACCAAAAACACTGTTCAGCCACTTCACCAATGTTTTGGTTTTTTAATGTTAAACTATTTATTTACTGTTTTAATCAACTTGATGTATGGATCGACGTTGTTACTCTTGAAATGATTATAAGAATGAGATTTAATCATTTATTCATATATATTTTTGCATTTTAGTATTTATTAATATTTTTATTTTAATTTAAGATTAATTTATTGAATAAACTATTAAAATGAAAAATGTAAAAAAATTATATAGGAAAATAAATCAAAAAGCAAATGTTTGCGACGGTTTGAACCATCCCTAAAAGCTTATAGGGACGGTTAGGAACCACTGAAATATCCCTTCAAACATTAAAAAAATGCGTATTTTTCGAGTTACAAACCCTCTCAAAAAACACATTAGGGTGGTTTATAATCGTCATAATATCCCTTGCGGCCATTGTAAAGACAATTGAATGAACCGTCGCAAAATGATCTAGCGACATACATATCCTTGACGGTTGAGGAACCGTCGCGAATCCTCTTTTTAACCGTCGTAATGAACATTTTTTCTTTTCTCTCCACATTAATTGCATTACACTGCTCTTTAGGATTATGCTTGGTTTTGGTAGTGAATGTTCCCTTGTGATTATTAGCCAATTGTTTAAGTATTTCTTTATGCTGCTGAATTCTGTCTTCTTGAGGATTTTGCTGGAATTACTGATAAGGGAGTTGTTGTCTAGGATAATTAGGGTTGTTAACCCTTTGATAGTTGTTTTTATATTGATTCTCACTTGGATACTCACTTTTTTCTTGACACCTTTAATTATGGATCTTTATAAAAAAAATACAACTTACTCAATAAATAAAATATTTATCTCATACATAACACTTTACTTTTAGATACAAATATTTGTATTGATGAGCAATAGTATCTCAATAGTTTTAGGTGGAAGTTCTATGACATGCCATGCTCAATGGAATAGGTGGATCTGAGAAAGCCCCAGTAGAAATTTGATCGAAGACAAATTTGTTAGCTGCTTCAGTGTAGTGAATTCCATCCCAAACTACTCTTATAGGTCGATTTTCACAAGGACCTACTAATATTTGAGATCCATTGAGCCCTATAGTTTGTCCACATCCTACAGTAGTGCTGTAGTTGTACTCCCCTCCAAAGCCACAGCATGTAACCAGTGGCTGCTCAAACCCTACACACATATAAATGGTTCACTCAAGTAGTAAGAGACAAACATCAAATTTATTTATAAATAGTTTTAAAGTGGCCATTATTAAAATCACTTTGATTAATAATTTCTATTTTTTTCAAAAAAAATAAAAATTTAAAATGGAATCAAGAATGTGATAATGTGATTATTTTAAGTTAGCTTACCATATTTTGCTGGGTTACTAAAAAGAGAGTATTTAACTGAGTATATATCTACATATGTGATTGCAGCTTGAGGAAGTTCCTCACGAAGTTGGTCCACTGCTTCCTTCAACTTTAGGTTAAAATATTGAGCTACTTCATTATATTGCGTTGCACAACCATATTGATCCCTTTCAGCAAATATAAATTTCAAGGAAATATAAGGAAGACATCCAATGGGTCCAGTGTTGTGTATCCAAAATGATCTGGCTCCCAAAATGTACAATGCCTGATCACATAAGTTCATCAATAGCAACAAATTTTAGGACTTTTTAGTAATAAAAAAAATTAGGAATATAAGTTTTCCACTCTCCACTTATTATAAGACTCCCTACAAATTTTACTAAAGTAGCTTTAACAATAAATTTGTAAAAAATGTGTGTTTCTTTTACATGGTTATCCTTACAATTTGTTGATAGAATAGGAGAAAATATATTTGTGTTTCCTAATTTCTAAATTTTATAGGAATATATATGTAAAGAAATCATTAATACAATTTTTTTTTTGAGGGAAATCATTAATACAAATGAAAGTTTAAAGAATATATATCTTATATTAAATACCACAATTTTTTTTTTGGAGATAAATTACAACAAATATGAAAAGTGGTTCTTATAATCAAGATGATCTTAATACAGAAGTCCGAGACTAAATCATAAAAATTAATAGTTGTATTTAATTTGTATATAAATTTGTATTAATTAAGCAAATTTATCCTTCAAGAAAAATATTTTTTTTGACAAATTCAAGAAAATTATTAATTAGGTTATTTTTTCATCATAGTATTTATTGTTGGTTTAATAATTTTTAAAATAATTATATATTGATAAAAATAATAATTAATCCAGTTTAAAATTTGAATGAATTTTATTTAAAGGAACGATAAAATTTCTGAATTAAATAAAAAAGGGTAATAAACTACCTTAACATTTATTGAAAAACTTTTAACTATTTCAGGCACATCAGTCGTCACTTGTTGTATAGTCATGCCTCGATAGAAGCCACCACCAAGATCATTTTGACCAATATCAATTGTGTATAAGGCTTTATGAAAATACTTTTCTTTGGGCATCAAGGTTGCAAACGCACCTCCTATATTAAGAAAACAAAAATTAGAATCAAAACAATGTTATAAAATGTTGGCAAGTTCTACGATGAATCACCTTAATAGGTACTATGGTAGATAATCCATCTTGTATCAATACCTGAAAATCGTCGAGAGATTAACGATGAAGGACACTTCTCTACATAAGTAAAAGTTCAACGAATGTCCATCTTATTCTCACAATTGAGACAATAACATGATTGGTGGCAATTTGATATATAAAAAAAGGAAAATAAAATATAACTTAAGTTTTGAGACTTAAATGTCTGATATTTTCTTATTTGCAAAATTGACACCAAGTATTGTCTCAAACGGTCGTACAAAGGACTACAAACTTTTACTTCTTAGAGTTGACATCATTCATTATTAGAGTTTGAAACGATTTTCTATTATTGATACACGATGGTCAATCTTTATCTTAATTAACTAAAATATTATTGAGTTTTGTTTTTGTTTAATAAAGAGTGAGTGAATATTAATTTAATTGAACATATAAGATTTTTAATTACCTTGCTGTTTAATAAACTGTGTCCTAACTTTGAATTGTGTAAATTGAGCATACTGAATACCAAGAAAGAATGGGCCGTTGCAAAGTTTCCTCCATGTGAGTAGTTAGCACCCAAAGAATCAAGATATGCACTTAGAAACGGGAGTCCAAAACTATCAGCTGAAATTGCAAAATTACGAAACAAATTAATATTGTATTAATTAATTAATTATAACTCGTTGAAACAAATATTCAACACTCATTCAACAATGATATTCAGACGTTCCCAACTCTCCAACACCCATTAAAAAAATTATTTAAACTCTATCTCTCTTTTTATCACATCACAAATCTATTACATCAACATCTCTATTTCTTTCTTTCTCAAAGTGTATTAGTCTATAAAAAAGATATTTCAAAATAGGGTTTTGCTATAAGACATCATTTATGAAGATGTTTTTTAGCAAGTTATCCTATAGACATTTGCTAAAAGACACCAACTAATTGTTATGAAGGTGTCTTTTAACAAGTTATAACTAAAAAGTTGATAATCACACCTTGAGGTATGGATTGCTAAAAAACACCTTCATGAGTGTCTTTTAGCGGGGGGACACTGGTGTTTTGAAAAGTTTAAATATTAGTCCTCATTGATCGACTTAGTTATCAAAGTGGTCTATGGTAGAACTTATGTGTGAAAATACATATTTTTAGAGTAAAAATGTTTGATGAATATGAGTGTATACACATTGAGAGATAAAAAAAATAAAAAGAAAAATATAACATACATGATTGGTTGGTTATGTGATTGAAAGAAAGATATTATAAAATGAGATGTTGAAAGTACATATGATCCGTTTGAAAGTATCAGAAGTGCAAATATCATTATTATTTTTACCATTGATGACATAATTAACTTTTTCGGTCACTAAAGTTCAAAGGAACCATGCAACTCGGCTCTAACTTTAATTACGTTTAGTGGACCAAATAATATATGGTATACTGGTTGCCACGGTCATATATATTACGGTCTACAAAGGAACCTTAAAGTTTATCCATTCATGCAATTCCTTGTCCATGTTTTTTATATAGACAAAGATTGTTGTAGTTAATATGTTAGGGGAGTAGAAATTTGTTACCACTAGGAATCAAATTATGACCTATTTAATAATACTTCTTCAACGTTTCAAAGATAACTCATTTTACTTTGTGAAACTTTACAAAGCAATAAATAATGAATTCATAATACTTATTCAACGTTTCAAAGAGAACTCTTTTTGCTTTGTGAAACATTACAAAGCAATAAATAATGAATTAAAGGAACATGCATTTTTGTCTAGGGCAAAATATTGTAACATAGTTGAATCTGATGTTAGTGTAAAACAAATTTACTCTAGAGCATATCTTTTAAATCCATATACATAAAGTAGAAAGCTAACCATGTTAACAAATAATTACCAATGAAATCAATGATTAATCTGCCATCAGAGGACCTTCCAGCAGGTCTATTGAAATAAGTCTCTCCATAAGGTGTTGATGGTTGTACAAAGGCAGCAGCCATGCCACCAGTATCAGAGTTTGAATCACCAAAGTTAAATATGGCTGGGAAATTGCACTCATTGCCACTTCCATTCACTATGGAAGCTATGGATAAAACAAAAGAAAATAACACAAATGAGACATGAAACTTGTTTATGGTGACAAAATGCATTGTACTTCTAGTCATTTTGTCGGTGAATTATACTTGCAAACAACAATATGCATTGGAGGTATATCTATATATTATATATATTACTCAATGGTTTTCATCAAAATAAATATATATGCTACTCATCGTACACAATTGTAACCGCCAACCGTTTATTGTACTTTTCCTTTAAAACAAAACACGTTTATTGTACACTTTGAATTGAACCTACATGTTGTAAAAATAAATAAATAAATGGAACCTACATGTGTGTTTAATAAAATATAAAGTGTTTGGGCTAAGACTCTCAAATTGATTTTGAGCATCCAAGTTTGATCCCTGACTAAAATAGTTTGACTATTACTTTTTCCACTCTATGTCATTCTCGTGCGTCCTGTGATTTTTACCAAAATATCATTCGTTCGGATTTTAAAATCCGAACACGTTTAGGATTATGAAATCCAAAACCAATCAAAAAAAGAGCTAGGCTATGCGTTCAATCCTAGACAAGAGAAGGGTGTAAGAACTTCCGAATTACATATTTCAGACAAAACTTACGTGTTTCAAATTATATAATCCGAAAGCCTATTTATCAAAAAAGCAAGAAAAGTTGCGGGATTTTTCGGATGACATAATCCAAACTGCTTGATTATATAAGGTTCACCCAGAACCCAACTGAAGTTCACCACCTTTCTCTCCAAACATTCCCTACACCTCTAGAAACACATCATTTTGGGCGAATATATGATTTGGAGAAGCAATTTTGTCATCAAGATGCGTTAACATCATCATTTTCGACTGAATGCAAAGGTAATGTGTATATAAACTTTCCCTCATTCGATTTCTTGGCGCTTTCCTTTTGATCACATCAACAAATCTGTACCGGAGCATTTCAGATTATAAAATCCGAATTCTAACAATGTAGTTCGGATTGTATAATCCGAACAGCACCGGTACAGAAAATGTTTGCATTTTCTGACCCTTCTCTCACACTGCTTCAGTAATGGATGTCCATGTTGATGCCTCCATTGAGTTGCCACCTGATATTGAACGTCCTACTGTGTTGCCGGTTGTTTCACTTCAAGTTGTAGATGATTCTGGAAATGCCAAAGCTGAGGATCCTCAAATGAACGTGACATGACAAATGTGTTGAAAGGTCATAAAACTGTCGAATGTCTGAACCCAAATGAACATATTCACCTTTATGAGATGGCTGAGTCAAACATTCCTCCGAGGCAAATGCTTACCAACTTAAGGAAGAGGAACATAAACACTTCAACTATTATCAAGCATGTTTATAATGCTTGTCACAGGTTTAGGCAATCCACTAGGGGTTCGAGAACCAACATGCAATATCTCTTGAAATCGTTGGTTGAGAATGAGTACGTGTATCATTGTAGGAATTATCATGATTCTGATGATGTCAGTTATTTATTCTGGGCGCATCCAGATGGTTTCAAGTTGTTTAACACGTTTTCTACGGTGCTTGTGTTGGATTCCACTTATAAGACCAACATGTATCGTCTTCCGTTGCTTGAGTTCATTGGTAACACTTCTACCCAGTTGACGTTCTCTATTGGATTTGCTTATATGATGTCTGAGAAGGAATATAATGTTACTTGGGCTCTTGAGAGGTGTCGTGAACTGTTGCATTCCAAAGATCTTTAATCCAAAGTAGTTGTCATAGATCGGGATAATGCTTTGATGAATTTTGTGGTTATCGTTTTGCCTGAGGCTACTGCTCTGTTGTGTGGGTATCATATTGAAAGAAATGTACAAGTAAAGTGTAAGACGGATTGCAAAGTTAAGGATCTCAAGGCAAGAATGTGAAATAGATAAAGCCAAATTCAGTGGTTAAGACGATCATGCTTACATGAAAGGATATCGTGAATTCTGATACGGAGGAAGCATATGTTGATAATTGGAAGCGGTTCAAAGTTGTGTGCGATAAATTTCCCAAGTTTGTGGAGTATTTTAAAAGTACAATTTTGGGTCCGATGAAGGAGAAGATTGTGAAGTACAAACATAGTTGAATCTGTACACAGCCGGTTGAAAAAGTATTTGACTAGTAGTATGAGTGATTTCCGTTCACAACATGCTAGAGTTACAACATACTCAGATACACGCTTCCTTCCAGCGAGCATTATCATGCTTTGACATAGATTCAAAGGAAAGCTTTTGTGGCCTAGGTTGATTCGAAACATATCAAGGAAAGCTTTGCATTATCTCGCAGACGATGCTGATCGAGCAGTTGATCTCGGCACGGATGAATCTAGGTGTGGCTGTTTGAGTTTGATCACATACAGATTGCCATGTGCGTGTGCGATTGCATTGAAGATCAAGAACAAAACCCCTATCCGTTTGGATGAAATCCAACCTCACCGGAAGAGGTTGAGGTTCGAGTATGAGGGTGATATGAAGGATAGGAAGGAAGACATCTCTCTGTTACCGGAATGACATTTGCTTCAGGTATTTTTTATAAAAACCGTGTCAGGTTCTGCCCAGAATTTTGCATTCTGTCTCTGTACTGAGTAAATTCGGATTATATAATCCGAATATATAGTATTTACCCCCCATGCAACGTGAACAAGTACATGCGCATGGGGTGTGTATCATATATATTTTTTAAAACGACAAATATTATTCACATCGAGTTAATGCAAGAAGCAAAGACACTCGCGGAAAAAACAAAGAACTACAAATACCAGCGCCACATATAGACAGAGCGCCTACAAGAACCCTCACCCGAAAACCTACTAGTTAATAATGAGGCCGAAATATACATACTCGCGGCGAACCAATGTTGAAACCGCTTCAGATGAATACTCCTGCCTCACCACACCACTATCCAAGGCCCCAAAATATACCAATCGAAAAACAGCACAGTTGCACACTAAAAACAACCACGCTAACCACAAACATGCCACCTGCCACCACCAAAACATACACCAACAAATATCAGTAGCAAACCCACCTAATTATAACAAAAGAAAGGCCAACCCCTGCTGCAAAAAGAACACAGCCGACCAAATCTGCCACTCAAAAACAGAAACTGTGGCACCTATCCAAGCCAAAGCACCTCACCTAATAAGAAACAATTGAGGGTTCCAACTCCATTCGTAAAAAAGACATGCCTGAATTTTTATCCGATACAACATCCAGCGCCAAGACATAAACTTAATCTCCTCCACCACATAGGTATAGTTTTTGTAAATTTTATCATTTCTCGCTTTCCAGAACAACCAAATCGTCGTATGCCAAATAAGCCGTAATCCCATAACCACTTTCTTCTTGCTTCCCATCCTACACCAACACTCCCAATGGATGAACAAATTAGGCGGTATTACAAAAAAGCAATCCAACCACATCATCAATTTCAACCAAACCGACTTTTCCACCTCACAATGCAAAAAGAGGTGACAAGATGATTCTTCCTCCCTATCACACAAAACACACAAATTAGATACTTGTGAAGGTAAAACATTCCTCAACACAAGGTTATCCTAAGTTGGGACTCGATTAAGAAATGCTTTCCAAGCGAAGGCACTTACTTTCGAAGGTGCCGGACTTTTGCACATCATTTTAAACACTCCTTTTTCGTCTCCACTCCACAAATCCTCACTCAATCCCAAACTAGCCAATTTTGAGTATGCGGACTACACCGTAAAAACACCATTCTCTTCTAGTTTCCACCTCCACACATCTTCTTCTTGGGACCCCTAGCATTCCTTCCAAGTCCTCCATAAGACTAAGCAACAATTCTTCTTCCCACACAAATAAATGTCTTCTTCAAGTCAAGTTCCAAACCGATACTCCATCCGCTAGAACCCCCGCTTCTCCCACCATCTCGTCCTTTTGGTTTGAAATAGAAAAAAGTCTAGGATATTTTAGTCTAAAACACTTATTCCCTCTCCATTTATCATGCCAAAACCTAGTAGTCAAACCATTCCCTACACTTTTCTCCACCTCCGAGTTGAACCAGTTAGTTATCCCAAAATCATCTAACTTGACTATCTCCTTCCACCACAATGATGAATACCTTGGCCACTCCCTACTCCCTCCTCCCAACACCAACTTCCTACACTGGCCATATTTAACTTCCAACACCTCTTTCCACAACGCCTCTTGACCATCTAACAATCTCCGCCTCCATTTAGCCAACAAACTCACATTAACCACCCGAAGGCGTATCGTATTGTTTCGGATTATATAAATCCAAAATATGTTAAAACATTTCGGATTATATAATCCGAATAGTCACAGTACAAAACAGAATGCATCTTTTTTTCACAAGTTCTTAATAAGAAAGTTTTTTCACCTAAACACTTGAACTTAATTGAAACTCCCGTGCATTTGGTTGCTGTCATGATTAAAAAGAAGCTATAGAGAAAGTAAGAAATAGACAGTAGAGCGTAGCATCATTAGGAAACTCCACTTTATATATCATATATTTCAAAGGAATTTTTTTTAAACTCCATAACTTTATTATGGAGAAAGAGGACTATTATCAAATCACGAAGATAATATTCACTCTAACAAATGTAGAAAAAACATTCATAGAAACTACATTTTTCCCCCGATAAATCATAGAAACTTCATGTTGATTTTTCACAACAGGTTCTTCATAGACCTTCTGTCCACTTGATCACAAAAAATATAAACAAGTCCAAATATATGAACCCTAATTTCGAAGCAAGGTTGAGAAGATATATAAGGAGGGAGTGATCACGATTAACAAAGGAAGATGGGAGGGAGTACACACGATCAACTCTACATTCAATATATAACTTAAAAATAAATTAATAAATTAATAAATTAAATTTAACCAAAAACAGAAACATATTGAACACAAAGCTGAGAATACCGTGCCAAAAAATCAAACCCATCATTTCGGTCTTCTTTGTTACAAAAATCAGATCTTCTTCGGTATTTATAGACACAATAGTGAGGTGAAAAATGATCCATTCAACCGTTTAGAAAAGAGGAAAAGAGGGTGTAGATTGTAAAACCCTTTCCATCTCTACAAAACAACACAATCGGTCCCCGTAAACTTAACTCAGTTGACAAAGACTATATATAATATATGCAAGGTTCAGGATTCAAACCCCATACACTAAAAAAAAACACAATCAGCAAATCTATTTACAACTTTTTGAAATTTCGGAAATGGCTTACTTTTCATATAGCCAACCAACATATTTATAATATAGTAGAGTAATGATTGGAAGACTCTCTTTCTAACATTTTCTTTTAGAGTCACCCTCTTAAAGTAAAAAAATTCACACCTTTGATAATAAAAAGTTGGATGAACCTTAAAATAGTTCAATTTTGATGGTACATCTTTCATTAAAAAAATCAAAATATCATTTCAAAACCATATCATTTCAAAACTATACACCACATATTAAAGCGGGTCAAACACAATTGTGTTGACCTTATACATTATATCCAATATAAAATTAACCAATCCCAAACCCTTGTATTAAGCAGTGGGAATTTTGTGTATCCTTTGTTAAGATTATGATTTTAAGCTTTCTTAGTATTCCTTATCCAGACCTTATACAAGAGACGCATGTACAATGTTTCTTAGCATTAAATTTCTAAAAAATATTACTCAAATTTGCCCATATCTGGAAATGAAACAATATCATAATAAGAGGGAAAAAAAAAATCATAACCGTTACACACAATTACAATTAAAAAAATATGGGAAATACTAACCGGTGTCTCCGGGCACTGATTAAGCATTCTAAAAAGGAAATTATATATTAATTAATGCATTGAAATTGTGTAATTAATATAAAAAGTCAAAAACGATTTTCTTTTATGGTAATAATTTCCTTTTTTAGTATGTTTAACCAGTGTCCGGGACACCGGTTAGCATGACCCAAAAAATATAATGACATCAATGCTTCAGTGGGAAGAATTATGGTCGTTGCAAGTCTAACAGATGTATTCATTAATGCTATAAATCTTCTCTTCTTATTATAAAAGCTTATCAGGTCTAGCAATTGCTAAACCCTAATCACAACCTTATTTTCCCTCCTAATCATAATAATTAATTGTACACAACAAGCTAAACTCAAGTATTAAATTCGGTTGCTAACTTGCCACATCCCATCCACCCTACATTAAATGCAATTTTGAATTTTGAATTGCTATTTCCCTCCTTCCATGCAATAAATCTAGCACTAAAAGAGACAAAAATAGACAAAAGTTGTTTGATTTTACGCCTGTTTTTTGTCCATTTTGTTTCCATTAGTAAGCATATGAAATTGTTAGCTTGAGAAAATATCACCAATTCAACTGCACATAATTTTCATTCTATTAACCTTCGACAACAGCTGACTGTTTGATAACAACTTACTATAGGCAATAGTGACTATTCAAATTTACATTAGAGGGAAGCTAATAGTCAGAGACAAATAAGTATTTGAGCTATATAATTAATGTGCATAGAATCCTAAAAGGTGTAATGGATTCATTTTAGAGAATTGATGTGGATATGATGCTTCAAATTCTACATTGTAGTGCGCACATGTTTTTGTACATGCGTTCCTTATTTCTATTGATTCATGCACAATTAATGTTGTTGTCTATTGATTCATTTCAAACTTTATTTTGACATCAAATCACATCTGTTGATTTCAAAAGTTAATTCTAGAGATGAGTTGAGAATATTTTAACTAATGACAATTGTGAATATACTAATGTCACTACAAATGTCGTGTACAGAGAAATTTTTCGTAATGTATCATGATTAATGTTCAAAGTAATGTTATGGAACTAATTAATGTTACCACGAGTGCCATTTGTAATACATTATCATCACATCACCTTTTTTTTTTGGTGTAAACCAGGTATCCTCTACGCGCGCAACTGCAGAGACTAATCTCTCGAGCATTGTGGGACTCAAATGAGCGGCAAGCTCTTCCTAAAAGTTTTCATCACATCACCTATAGCAAAACATTTATGTATTGCGTTATAACTTATTTGTGATTGTTTTAGTCGGTAGGACCCGTGCGATGCACGGGTCGTGGTCTAGTATGTTCTAATTTGAACTACTGTACACTACATATTTTTTCGCTCCATGTTTTAAATTTTTGTTATCATGAAGTTCAAAAATTATTTAGTTTTTACAAATGGATCCCAATCAATTTTATTATCAAGGTTATTTTAATTATTTGCAAAACCAACATTCTCCTACCAGTAACAATTCTTCAAATACCAAATATTTTAGGTATCCACCATATTTTCCACCAATGATTCGAAATTGTTGGATAAGTCCTCCAATGGGCACCGGTGGCCATATGTATCAAGAGAAAGAACTAAGGTCATGTAAAGAGTAGTTGAAGCAAAGATGTTAGAAATAAAATCAAGGGATGTAGCATTCCAAAGTTGTATGAAATTCTCATGAAGGATACATCTATGATGAATGAAATTGAACTAAAAAATCATGAAAATTGTTGTAATGTCATTAGGATAACTTAACGCTTATGTAGTTATGAAAAATTATGTTATGAAAATTAAGTGTTATGAAAATATAGTCGTTAAAGTATAGCCGTTAAAACTAGTCGTTAAAAACTAGCTATATATATACTTAACATTTGTGCAATATTCTCCCATTCTCTCATTTGTATAATATTTCTCATCTTTACATGTTTTTTGTGCAATGGATCCAATAATTTGTTAAAATTTGGAACCAAATCTTTGATGATTGCCTTGATGACTAAAGTGATGAAGAGACGATAAGGTTAATACACGAGAGACAAGAACAAGCCCATAACGCCACCACATATAGAAAAATAAGATGAGTGATAGATCGTAGTTGGGAAGATGGACACCATATATTGTTCAAATGACCACTTCAATCAAAACTCAGGATACATAGATATACAATTTCGACGAAGGTTTTGAATGAAGACTTGTGTTTCTTCGAATTGTGGAAGCCCTTGGAAATCATGATGAGTTCATCCAGATGAGGGTTGATGTAGTTGGTAGACTAGGTCTTTTAACTATTACAGAAGTGTACAACGCGGCTATTTGGTTCATATGGAGTACCTACTGCCAATGTCTATTACTATATTTGAATTGGCGAAAACTCTACAGTGGAGTGCTTAGAAAGATTTGTAATTGGTGTGTACACAATATTTGGGGCTACATATATGAGAAGGCCTGCTTAGAAAGATTTGCAATTGGTCTGTACACAATATTTGGGGCTACATATATGAGAAGGCCTGCTTAGATTATGAACAATAAGTTATTTTGTGTTGTTGTTAACTTCAGGCAGATATGAGCAAGAATTTTCCAGTACCTTATACAAGCACAACATACATGTGTATCTTGGGAAGTATTCAATGTGTGTTCATTGCCTTATGTTTTGATCATAGTGCCTCAGCTTGGTCACTGCATGATGCTATGAGACTTGCCTCTTCTCTTCATTCGGGAGTAATTTGCACTGGAATATCGTTTCCTATAATTTCATGGACCATTGGAACTGCAATAGGGTCTCTGTTGATTGTTGGTGGGTTATATGTTTTTCTGTGGGGAAAGAGTAAAGAGGTTGATAGCAACAAAGTAGATGATGATGAAGCTGCAGTGATGCCATTGCCACCAATTAAGAAGGATGAGGTGAATAAGAATGACATGGAATTGCAATACTATATGCAATCAAATGGAATTAACAACCAATTTCCTAAACCCTAGTTTTTCCTCATTCATCCATGAGTGATTTATGGTCATTATTTTTTACCACAAATCACCTCTCTCGGTTGTTTTTCTCCTTCCAATTTATTTTAATAAGTGATTTTCACACACACACAAATATTTAGTTTTTTTTTCTTTCGTGATGTCATCATCTTAACGCAACGATGTTTTGTTTGTCGTTGTTGTGCGGCGTTGATTTGTTTTACCATTTTGTTATAGTGTTTGATTGGTTCATATTTTCATATCAGCATCAACCAATTGCAGATTCAATCAAGGTTTTGATGTTGTTAACGTTACATATCCGAGACAATTTGAATATATTTTTATTTGTAGACTTATCTACTATGTTGTTTTATACTATTAACATGGATGTTGTGAACTTATTATTCATCCATTTTGTTTTTTGAAAATTTGTATTGTATCGATATATTTTATCAATTTGAATAAATAAATATTATTTATTTTAAATAAAAAAAATATTGATCATGTTGTTATTATAAATCAACTGGAGATATAAGCTTTGAATAATGAGTCAAGATCCTCTCCATTTTAAATCTCCTCCATTTTATTTTATTTGGAGAGATAGAGACACAATAAAATTTGAAAATAATTAATGATAGTAAGACCCACTTGTTAGTAGAACCCACAATCTATATTTTGTGTATCTCTTTTTAAATGATAATTTATGTTTATTTTGATAAATAAAGAGGATTCTAGCTCACTTGTTAAAAAAAAAAACTCACTTATTATTTATTGGACGAGGGAGAGAGAAACGGAAGTAAGCATGCAATGCAAGTACTGCAGGTAAAGATCCTCTCCATTTGGTATAATAAATGGAGGATGCAATTTGGAGAGAAATAGACACAAAAACGGTTAAGGATTTTAATTAGATTGGACTTCAAAGTTCAATCACTTAAATAGTTGAATATATGGTAGAATAATATTTTTAATGTTCTTGAGTTAATGTGATGTGAGAACCGAACCTGGTTTTGGTAGGAGCATTGCACTATTTCTATGCCACCAAAGCTAGAGCCAAAACATGCTTTAACTTTGATAGAATATAGTATATATATTTTAAAAGTTTTTTAATGCTTTAGAATTCATTTTTCTCGCTTTTAAATGCATTTTACTTGTTTTATTTATTTATAGATGATGGATATGAGTATGAGTTGTACTAAACCCATCAAGTCTTAAACGACCCAAAAGAATTCAAGCGTCTAAATATTCATGCAATTCCAAGGATTGACAAACCACTCATAGAAAATATAAAAAATATAAAAGTCTCTAATTTTTGCTATGAACCCATTCTCAATAGTTATTTTTAATTGCATTCATCACCTCCTCAAACTTTGGAATCGCACCAAAGAAAATAAGGTCATTCCGCGTCCTTCAAATGCTTCACATTGTTGTGTCAAATGAGAAGCAATCTCTTGACTTTTTTCATTTTACTAAAATAGAAGCAACAACTTTCTAGCAAGACAAAAAGGTCCCTGATAAAATCATAGACACTTCTAACCAATGAAAAATTTCATACTAAATTGCACTCACATTTTGGAAAAAGAATGTCTTCACATTCGATCACTTTGGGACACCAACAACATTTTGGTTCATTACGCACCTCAAAAAATCCTAAACTTGATCTCTCACAAACAATTTTCAGTTAGACTTGGTTAACATTCAACGCAACTTCAGTGAGTTAATTCTCCTATAAACCTGAGTGAATTAATTAATACACAAAAAAAAATCCTAAATGTGTGTTCTAAGTTGTAACCACATGTGTGTGGCACTAATTGAAATAAACCTACCAATGTATAGGAGTTAATTTTAGATCATGACAACATCAGTTAGAATGAAAGAAAAAGACAGACTTTGATATTTAAAATTGGCCTATGTATACATATGTTTAAGTTGTGGACGGAATTTATCATGGATTCTAAGAGAAATCAAGCATAGCAAAATTTTCTCAAGGAAAAGAAGAAAGGTATGGAAAAAGCTAATAAATAGCCAAGAATATAGAAGATGAGATGTAGCTATATTCCATTGGTAGATTCATTTTCATATTTGTTTTGAATTGCATTGCATATTTTTTCAGGTTGAATCATCTTTTTTGCAGGGTAAAAATTAAAAAGACTCTAGTATTGTTGTTAATTCGAGGTAAGTAAAGTTTGACAATAAGTTTTTTAGATCGGAATCGAAGTCGATACTCCGGACACGATTCTAATCATAATAAAGTCTAACAGAGTAATTGTTCAGAAGAAAAATGCCAATAATAATATGTGGAACAAAACATGCAGCTAATGAATATGCAGTGTAATTATATATTTTTCATACATGCTTGGTGCTCAAATATTCTAGCTTAATTGACAGTTGCTCCCATTAGTTTTTGGTCCCGACAGTAGGTTCCTATTAACATGGTGTGTTTTGTAGTTCAATTGTTATACACCTCAAACACTTGTTCACCTATGATTTTGGTATTTAGTGTTTGATATGGTATATCAATGTGCTGATACAGTTCTGGTTTTAAGATGCTAATTGCTAATATCCTAAGCTATAGGTCGATCCTAGTTTTGCCTTTGGTTCAAATCACTAGTTTAAACCACATCAGCTCCACTATGTACTCACTCATGTAAGCATTTTAAAGTCACTACATAATTACTTTATAAGTTTTAACCTAGGATTGAGTAATTGGTTATGACCATAGACCAAATGACCAAAGAAGCAAATGAGAGATCCCGACTTTGAACCTGAGACACCACAGATCATTTGCTAGTTAAGCTAAGAGTAATTGGTGTGTTTTAATTTGATTTTCCAAGTAAACCCAGGCTTGAATTTCACTTAATCGCATAGTTTAGAATCAAATGAAATTTCTGTTTCAAACCAAACCATTCCAAATAGTGAATATTCCTACATGGAAAAATTCAGCGGTTGAAACTATCAAAACGGCATGCCAAACCCGTCCATATTAAAGACGGAGATATGTTCGACAAGCAAAGCAACATGCTCTAAGATCACAATTTTGATGCACAAACACAAGGAAGCTGACATACAACTCTAGTGAAAGAAAATAAGATTATTTTAAAAATGATAGTATACAAAATAATGAATCGTTTTAATAATTTCTACTTCTTATTCAAATTCTATCTTATTCGAATCCTATTGCTGCTCTATTTAATTTACAATCCCGACCCATGATGATCATAATAATCACAGGGAAAATAAACTATATGAGCCTACTCCTATGCCAATCATCAACAAAGTCAAAGCTTCTTGTGTATGTAACTAAATAACTAAAATATGGTAAAGAATGAATGGCCCTATTATCAAATGAAATCTAAGCTACAATGTTTAATCATGTACAGTTGATTTCCATGTTAGCAGCATACTGTGAAGATATCTTTCGGTACAAATCACCTTCACACAATAATGATATATCTTCATGAGACAACACCATTTTACCTCTGCTCAAATAATGTTCAGCATTCCGCCTGCATTAAAACATTAAGAAAACCATTTAAGAATTTTCTGGTTAACTTTTTCAATCATTCAAAAGACTGAAAACAGCTTAATTTGCTTCGCATACATATGTACCTTCCTTTCCTCATCTTTTTAACACCTTGTGAAATGCGGAAATCCTCTGAAATTGAAATTTGGCGCAGGGACGAAAGAAGTTCACTGAATGCAATGCCTTTAATTGCCGTTGTTGATGATCTTGCAGGAACAATGGATCGGATCACGTTGAACAGAGATGTTCTGCTTTCGTTGTGTTGCATGCTGCTAAATTGAGGCAGATATTCAGAAATAATGAAGGAAAAAAATTAAGAAAGACGACGCCCAAAGTGAAAGCCATGTCTATTTATATACCTCTTATCGTTTCTTCTCATCTCTAAAAGCTCTTTGGTATAGCTACTCATGGTTTTGGTGTGGTCCTGTCTAGATAACTTCCCCAAAGCCATAATATTTGTAGCAGAAGCCAACATCTCTGAAGTTATGTCTACCCTGTCCTCAAAACCCAATTTCAATCCCGCTTCTGCTATATGCTTGGCATAAAAGCAAAAACCATGTACAGCAACAGTTGACATCATCATTTGCTCATCATACCAACTAAATGTGTCTTCATCAGACAGGGAAGTTGGAGGTTCCATAATACCCTGCATGTTCAGCATATTATCATAACGGGAGTAAAGATACAATACGATTGAAGAAAAAACTTTATCAAGGAACTTACACATTGTTTTTGTTGGTGATTACGAAACAACAAGTCAGCTTCTGAAATTAGATTGCTTAGCCCGCTAGCAAGCTTAACAACTTCGATAGCACCTATCTGTTCTGAACTGGCATGCTGTTTCAAATCTGTTCGAAGTTTCCTCCACACATTTTGCACTGTATCGATCTCCATAGATGGACTAGAATCAACAAATTTTGACTCCAACTTAAAATCAGAGTGACTGCACTCATCCATCGGGTTATACACAGTTGCGATTTCCACGCTGTCATCACAAAAATCTGGTGCTATTGCTCTTGGAGAAGATTTGGGAATTTCGGCAGTTACCAACAAATCTGGATCTTGAGGCACTTTGGCCAAGCGCTGACAAACGCTGAAAGAGAATGGTCTCAGCTCATTACTCAGAGAAACATCTACCGGACAAGCAAGATGGCCACCAGAAGACACAACTGTAGACTCTGTTTCTGTTCTTTTTTGAATTGCAGTCTCGGAAACAAATCTTGATTCTGGAAACCAGGACATATCAAGTGATGTATGTGTGTTGTTTAAGCATGCATCATAACTTGTTTCTAAATATTTATACTGTTCCACCTCTGAATCTTCCAAACCAGAACGCAGCAGCTCACCAAAAGACGTACTGGCACAGCTTTGATTCAATAGAAAGTTAAAGGAAGAATCAGTGTTGCCTTCAAGGGACTGTCTCTTGTAATCTTCGTCATGAACGTCTACAGAATGTCTATTATTTGGATCCTTATCCATAGCATCAGTGGACATCACTACAAATTTACCTTGGTCCTTTTGCCAAGAGGATGTTACTGAGGGTCCAGAACAACTATGTAACTCAGAGATAGCACTATATTGACTTTCAAACTCACCGCGGTCTGGAATAGATCTAATCGTCTTCATGAACTCTAAATAATCAGTTCCCATACACGGACCATCTAAGTTATTTTCCTTCTCATTGATGCAAAGCTCTTCCTTAATTAACCCTTCCCAGCTTGAGTTGTTTTCCACTGTAGCTATTGAGTCGGTGACTTCGTTCTCAATTAGTTTGGATAACTCTGAGGGAAAACTCCAGGGTATCATCTTCGGTAGTATCTTATGACCAGCCTCAAGATCAAAAGGAAGTGAGCCATATAATGTCTTCACTTTCTTGTCTGGACAGTAAGAAAAGAAATCACAAGTTTCACCAAGCCATTCCATTGGCGAAAAGATAAATGGGAATTGTAAATTATATTAATTGTAAGAGAACGATCAAAGTACACAGTAACGATCCAAAAGTTGAAGAGTTATGGTTTCCTTGTAGGTCATATAAATGCATATTCGCAATATAGTTATAAACATAAAGCACAACATTCTGTCAGTCATCATTAAAAAAAATAACAATTTTTTTTTTAGAATAAAAAAAATAAAAAATAACAATTTGAACATAGGGAATATATTTAACAGAATATATTTCAATCAAATAATCAGAAGATTTATCAAATATACGGTTACTCCCTCCGTCTTAAAATAATAGTCGTTTAAGGTTTGTGTACGATTTTTAAGGAAATGATTAATTGTGTTGATTTCAATTATAAAATGAGTATCATTTACTAAAATACCCATATCAATTGTAGGTAGTGGAGTAGTTAAGTTGGATGAAATTCAATAAATAAGGGTATAATAGTGGAAAAAAATAATAAATGTTGCATTGGTATTCTAAAGTGACAGTTATTTTGAGACAGAGAAAAAATGCTAAAGAGACAATTATTTTGAGACAGAGGGAGTATCAATTGAACAATATCATCACATCTTAAAAGGGTATGCTATGTCACCTTTGCTATATTTTTTATTCTGGAACCAGAACTGAAGATGCAGAATGGTTTTACGAATATCTCTGTCACAAGACTGGATAAACTTTTCCATTAAAAGAGGATTGGCGTCAACTTCTTCTGTGGCGCAAACCTGCAGGTTATCCACAGAAGACATAAATTTCACTTTCAATCTTTTCATTTTCCCTTCCTTTAAGGGGTTGGAGATCCTAAAGCACATACCGTGAACAAGTGACGAAGCAACTCATCTGGCAATGGCAATGAGAAAGAAACATGTAGTCTACATAAGTTATTTGGCAGACCAGCCTTTTTACCTAATTTAAAAAAATGAACACATTAATACATTGATCAAAGCTATGTGTTGAGCAGTAATGCACTATTGAAACATGCAAACTCACTGTTGCTGGTCAATATAATTGGTCCTTTTGCTGTTTCGGCAATGTGTTGTATGGCAGCAATACATCCACGATCTTCAGGAAAAAGGATGTCCACATCCTCAACTAAAATTAAAGTTTGAACAGCATCAGATGTAAGTGTATTATCAATGGCGTGCAACTTCTGAGACGTTCCACCAGGACCATGAGCTCCATCATCGGATAGGGTTATCATTTCAATCACATCATGATCCATCTCTTTAGCTTCTTTAACATTAGGCGAAGCTGGAGCTTGGAGCAATTTCACAGTTTTCTTCTGTGAACTCACAGTGTGTTCCACTAAACTGAGATATACAGCATATAAATTATGTTAGTACAGTATCTTGATAGAAGTGCTTCTTAAAACAACTAACTTGATTATATTAAAATAAAATTGAATTAAGGAAGAAGGTCTCTTTCTCAGTGGAGAATGAATACCAGAACCAGCCCAGCCAACATTAAAAGCTTATTGCTTAAGATTTAAGACATCTATGGACTTCAAAAACACTTAGTAATTCTTAGCTCTTAACAAACCTTTTGACACATTGTGATCCAAGAGCATCTCCAAAATACTGCTTGACAGCAGTCGCATTTCGACAATCCGATGTATTGAGCTGTTGACAATAGAGATAACCTTTAATAGTTATGGCCAAATTGATAACTGAAATTACAGATTCGTAAAAACAGAGAAAGGATTGTTTTTTAGCAACTTAAAGATATTTTTTAGAAAGAATGCTCATAGGAATGCCAAGGCGCATGCCACGTCATTTTCCAATATACTTCCTATTGAGGATCAGGCAGTAAAATGCCAAAAAAAAAGTAATGATTTCCAACATACAATACTGATGTTTATAGGAAAGGAGACAGCAGGGTTATTAAGAAAGTAAGTTCCTTAGGATATGACTCTTGATACTGCCAACTCCACAAAGTTCAGAATTCTGAGAGGGAAGAGATAGGTGCAAAAGCATTTTCTGCACTTTTAGAGTGTCTAGAGTTTTCTCTGCACAAGTTGAAAACAATTGAAGTGGTTGAAGTAGAATCAGCTTTTGTTCGCATGGAGGAGGTAGAGCATACAACAACAACAACAACCAAGCATTATCCCTTTAAGTGGAGCCGGCTACGTGGATCAAATGGCATTATAATGTTCTATCATATACGATATTTCTATCCAGCTCATTAATCTCTAGATTTTTCTTAATAGTTTCTTTTATTGTTTTTCTGTGTTCCTCTGCCACTAGTGATTTGATTACCCTCCATCTAATCTACCCTCCATACTGCAGAATCTACAGGTCTTCTCTCTACATGCCCAAACCACCTAAGCCAAGTTTTCACCATCTTAAAATGATAATAATATTGATACCCTGAAAACAGTGAAAGCCTGCTTCTTAATGAATTAAGGGCAGAATATAAGCAGCACAGGATGTTCAGTCAATGTGTTTTGACATTAATGGCAACTTACTACAACTAGGAGTGAAAGAGCATTCTCAATAAGTGCTGCGCTTGGTGAAACTTATAGCTTAGACTTCCAATTTTCAGAAAGGACAAGGTTAATTTCAAAGTTGATGAAGGTCTACTTATGGATGATTTAAAGGAAAAAAGCCACAAAATGGTCAACAAAACGTGCAGGAAGAGTGTCCTAACTCTGACGGTAGCATGCAAGTTGCAAGGAGTGAAAGAGCTTTCTTAACAAATTGCCAATGTTAACAATATATTAAGTTTAGATTGTTAAGATTTCAAATAGGATTCTCTTCTAAAAGGCCATTCTTTTGACGCTGTTTCTGAAAAGAAAATTCTACATTGTCCAAATATTTAAACGATGAAATCATTTGGGGCCAGAGTGAGAAGGCTTTGGATGAGAAGTTATTTCTAGTTAGGCTTTAGTAAATGCAAATCATTTATGTATCACTTCTTGATTCAATGGGAAGATGCTGATTAGTCCCTTATGCAAGGTGGTAAAGGTGTCATTTTTACTAAATACCTAAGTATGAGGGTAGAAAAGATAACTTGGCGATTAGCATATCGGTAGTAATTTGTGGGCGAGTAAATGGATTAGAAACTTTAGTTATATCCTTTTGCACATCTTAGTTGTCTATGTATACTTCATATTAGGCAAGAAATGGCATAAACTCCGAAATATAGAAAAGGCAAGCTTAGCACTGTGTCAAAATGTGTCCCAATTTGGCTAATTAATTGCTATGCATGCTTGACCATATATATGCTTTTAAAAAATTGACTATTTGGGATTTATAGGTACATGAGATCGAGGAATATTATCATGACAAAGGTGAATCAGTTGAAAGCATAAATAACCAAAACATATTTATAATTAAAGATACCTCTAAAACCTCAAACCCTTGTTCTTGGGCACAAGCATAGACAGCTGCAGACTTGCCACTCTGCAATATGACAGACTCATGCTTCAGGAACCAATATGAAGTTATGAACAATATAAGTGTATACACAGAAAATATGAATTTGGGAGCACAGAGAGTAATAACTTTCTGAATTTTCAACAAATATGTTCTACTTAACCATGGCAAGAAACTTTAAAAGGCAAAAATGGGAAATTTTAGAATTTATACAAATATGGTACCTTTGATCAGAATACCAAGATTCAAGACTTATAGAACTTTCATGGACAGCTATTATGCATAATTGAGCAGAGGAGCAACTATGTTACATAAATTCATGCCAAGATAATTTTATAAAGCACAAACGGACAATTTTGGACTTCATACGCGTATTTCATTAAAATCAAAATACCAAGAAAAAGAAAGATAATTGTCCAGTGTATTATCAGTAGATACCCAATTAAATTACTGAAATTTTCTGAATATTTGATGATCATACATAGTTAAATGGATGTAACCCAATACTCAAAAGTACAACGGAAGACATAGGTGTTTTAGAAATTTTATTTAAAAATCAAATGAATAAAATACAGATATTTCAATCAAATGATTCTTAAAGGGCAGAAGATTCAAAGAATTCAATCCTGAAATGGTTATATAATCATGATATTAATAGCACAACAGCAAAATTATATATCCATCAAGTGTACGCCACAGTTGTGACAGATATAATTCTACATACCCCAACTGGTCCTGTAATTAAAAGAACATTCTTCAGGGAACCCTCCTCGCTAACATCTTTTGAAGCATAGTCACAATCAGGACAGTTATAATCACCATCACCATCTGGTATGTCAGTTTGATCCTTGTTAGAGGAATCCTTTCTGTTCTGATAACGTCTTTCATGCCAATGATGTAACCAGTCACGCAAGAAATTCAGGGATGCATCATTACCGCATACCTAAATAAATATCGTAAAACAAGAAAAGTATGGTTCAGGAAGTATGAACATGTAGAATCAAAATATGCAACTTCATATTTCACTTTTTAAAAAAGAATACGCTGTGAACTAGAAATGTCAGACCTCTGAGGCTTTTGTTGGTTTGTACTTGTGCATCCATAAGCTGCTCTCAGCCTTATCTTCACAACTTTGACAGAAAGAACCCATTCTGCAATATGATATAAGGGAAAAACTCACTATCAGGAAATAAATTTGCTAGCTAATTTTTGCACAGGGATTTAAAAAGTTATTATAGTCTTATTAGAAAAACAAACAAGGAAAATACAGCCATTTTCTTTTAAATGATCAATATATCCCATTGGTAAACTACCGAGGGAAACTGAGTGAAATTAGTCAGGTCGGTGACAATTGAATGTTGTACCTACTCGGTGGCTCAGCATCTGATTTTCCAGTATTGCATGCTTGCCCTGATATAGTACTGGCTTCATCCATCTCCAAGTCCTGGCAATAATTTTTGGAAACAACAACTAATCATTGACACATAGCAGAGGTATACTTCCCCCTCTAAACTAGTTTCCATGGTTACCTACAGTGGTGCAAAGGGGGAAGGTTATTACTAACGGGTGTTAATTAGATTATACAACAAATTACTTACCACTTTAGCATCTTCCGGCTTTAAAGGGCATGTTTCTTGCTCATTGGCTACAGCTGAATTTTCTGGTAACATTTCCATCATGTGTTCTGACTGTGTAGGTAGTTTATCATCTGAATAAGACAAGGCATTCTGAGAAATGGATGTGCTTGAGGATTTTACACCACTAAGAAAGTTATCAAAATTTAAGGGTTCAACAGAACCCTCCATAACAGAAAATTTTGAACTTTCTGGACTACAATCTATAATGGTGGTATTTCCCAAAAATGTCCAGTCACTCCAGTCAAGAGATGAAGTATCATCCTGCATTAGCAAATTTTATGGCTAACTCAAACAAAAGTAATAACAGAATTTAAAACCAATCAAGTGGGTGAGCTCTCACTTAAAGGGTAGAATAAGGAATCATCAACCGATTTTCTCATCAACGGATGTGATTTCTAACTTTACCCTCTAAAGCAAATTGTTTACTTTACACACACACACGCACACTCAAAACCTCATTACAAAAGGTCTGCATATAGACATTAAACACCTAATCTAATCTCAAATCAAGCTACCACATTAAATCATAGAAAGAACTGCCATAGTAGCATACCGTAATATCTTCAAATACATGAATAGGACCACAGTTGGTTCTTCCACTCTCACTCTTAGCAGCAGACAAACTGCTTTCCGAATCAGCCGAATCCTTAAATTTCTTCTCCGCCTTACACAATGAAAAGAACGGATGTATTTGTCTTCCCGCAAACATCCTCGAATTTTCCTGATCCAATTAGAGGTAAAAAAAACTCATTAAAACTACATATCATATCATACATAAGCAACAAATAAACCCAACTTACACAAACTCACAGTCATAACTCATAATAAATGTTTCAAGTTCAACGACGTCAAATCTCATAAATATTTTCGAAAAACACAAATCCCCGAAAAAGTCTATTTTTTTAACCCAAACTCCGATGAATCGAACACTAACCTCAGCTGACAATTTCGCCTCCAACCGCAAATCAATTTTCCGAGCCACGTCAGGCGAACCAGTCCCGTTAACTCCATTAACCGACCTGTTTTTCTTCGGCGTATTATTCTGCATACAGTAGTAACAAACACATCAAAAAACCCTCAATTTCACAATTCTCTTTCCAACTTTCAAAATTCAATTCACACTGTCACTAATCAATCTAACAGTGAATTACACTAATTAACCACATTACAGCTAAAATTAACAGCATAACAACAACAAAAACACAATGATGGTAACAATTGTGTGATTACATTACCCTGGAGGTTTTTTTTCGAGGAGTGGATTTTGCTGGGGATTTTCTCTTCTTGAAGGTGTTTTCCGGAGTGCATGATCCTTGTTGTTGTTGTTCAGCTCCTGGTTTGCGATTCGGTGAGTTGAGATTGCTTGGGTTGTTCATTGTTGTGAGAGAATGAATTATGGTTCAATTTGGGGGTGGAATTGAGAAATTAGGGTTTTTGATATATATTGGGATTTGGGAGTGTAACGGAAAACGGTAGGACAAAATCTATTATATTAAATTAATTAAACATTAAATAAAGTAAAAACATGTTAGATACTCATCATTATTTAGGAATAATCAATCATCGTATCCTTACACGATGTCTTGTCACACTTATGATTAAACTAACCGATGAAAAACCGTTAAAAAAAACTTACTCATGAAGTAAAAATGTTTGGTTAAAAAAAATTGAGGGGTGGTAAAAAAATTAATTTAATTTTGACTCGTAATCATTTTACGTTAATATAATTATAAATTTTTTATTTTTTTAGGAAATTATAAAAATTTCTTGTTTCTTGATATTTTAATGTCCAGCTCAAACAAAAAAATAGCGGTGTATCTAGGTTGAGTCAACCTAGAAAATTCGGTCAAAAAAAATCAAGATATATATTTCTTTTTGTTGCAAGTAGTTTACGATGAAGTTTTTTGTTGCAAATATTTTATGATGAATTTTATTATTTGATATTATAATTTATTATTCTATGATGCATAAAATTATAGTAAAAATAAGTTAACCAATTTTTTGAATGAAAATTAAAAATTAGAGTAATTTTTTTAATAAAATATTGTATTTTATAATTAACTACTTTAGTAATTAAATATTTTCGAATAACTTTATTTGTAAATAATAGTAGAAATGGGAAATTTAAAAATTATCATTTTGTTGATAAATTTATCGGTCTTGTTTTGACAGTTTCAGTTTCTATGATAACCATTATTTTATTGATAGCGGAAGTTGTGTTCTTGTTAGTGTAATATACAATTCTAATTTTTTAATGTGAGAGTAAGAGAAAAGATGGGAGTCTAATAGTAAAGATGAGAGTGAAAAAGGATTGAGGTTTTGATTTGGAGGGAGAAGAAGGATTGAGTGGAGCGATTTTTAAAAAATGTTATTATTTTCCACTTTGGCAAACACATAGATATGTCACATCGCTAAAATTAGCTACATTGGTGTTTTTTTTTTATTATTAAAATTGATCAAAATGTGCATGGCTGATTAGTCGACGTAAAATGAGGTTGATTTGAGGGGTCAAAATTGCACAATTATAAAACTAAGAGAGCTAAAAGTGCAATTAAACCAAATATTAATATATGCAAAATGAGGTTGACCCTCGGGTTATCCATACCATTTGGGTTTAAAGCATTGAGGTTATTATCGTTCGTACTGTATTATTATATTCGTTGGTTCTGATCATAATATTATTGTTCATATTGTTATATTAAGGTCTTGTTAACGAGTGCCCTAATGGCACTCTTTAAGGATTCCTAATAAAGAAATATTCTTTAAAAAAGTCAAAAACTCCAATTTTCAATGCATTGATTTTGATCATAATATTATAGATGATTTGTTAATTATTTTAGTTTAATGAAAATGCTAACGAGTGCATCTATGTTACAAGGAAAGAAATGCATGTACAAATTTTCTTGAAAAGTTTGGTTCTAGAAATTACATCAAGATGAAGATTTGGAATCACCCACTTAAAAGCTTGAAGACTAGACTTTAATTTGATGCCTCAAGGATTATGCATCCTCGAACTTAGTCGTTTCCCGTTGTTTTTCTTTTGCTTTTCTTGCTTTTGCATTGGTACACAAAAAAAAAAAAAAAATTGACAAAATAAGGCAAGTGGGCAATACACTTCGCATTTTCTCTCTAGTTGAGGGTGCTGCCCACTAGGTACGAAGGCTTGTGAAGCAAAGCCTCACTTATTGGGGATGGTCTATCAAAACACGAGCATTAAATCATTCATGAATTAAATATTTAATACAATTTACCAACGAGGCAGCAACATAATTGGAATCCAATGCAGGATTTGTAGCAACAAAGAACAGTGTTATTTACAAATTATTTACAAGAGCAGTAACTTGTAGGAAGTATTAATTAACAAATTGCTTTCTTCAAACAAGGCACTGCAAAGCTCCATGCATTATTCATTTGCTATGTTCGTGGAACGGCCATCTTTAGAGCCCTCATCTTGAAAGCGAGTTTACCACCTGAATGAACACCCTTTGCCGCAAATTTTAACAATGAACGAGTTTGGTACAGCCTGTTATCAAAACATTAAATAATTGTAATGAAATTAAATTAAAGCTAAAAAACAGTGACCTAAATTTAAGTGAAAAACAACTTGAAACAATCAACAGTTTCAGGGAGAGAGTGATACCCTGCCAAAGCAAGTCCCCAGGTAGACAGTGTATAAAACAACTTTCCAGCAGTCCAAATATCCAAAACCTTTTCCAGTTTGCTTGTACCAGCAAATGCTTTTGATAGATCTGTCATCAGATCATTTAAAACATGAGATAGAAACATTTTGTATTTAATTTGTCACAATAGCGAAAAGTGTGTAGTTGGATACTTCATTTAAAATCAGGTCAATGTGAAAATTGTTGATGGTTGAAAGAACAAAAAAAATTAGTCTACGGAACAAGCATCAGACATAGAAAGTATGACAGTGGTTCCCAGCTGCCCACCCCCGTAAATCAGAAATTTTGATATAAAAGACATTAATGAAGTGTTTGGATCAAGGGAAAACAGTGAGGACTTGAGAAAGAAGACGAATGCTATTAGGATGTAGAAGGGTCGTGTGTGGTGGCAAAAAATGGAAGGAGTAGAAAATGGGAGCTTAATGGATCTTAATTTATCTGATGCAATGGTGAGTTTAAACCAGCCAAGAACAATATATAAAAATTCCCTTCCCATCATCTCCATTTCCCCCAACGAAACACAGCGTGAATCTAAAAATGGAAATGGAGAAAAAGGTGGAAGATGACAAATTAGTATTTGCCTCATCTAGCATGTTTAAAAGGAACTTCATCTATTGTAACAGTTCATGCTAAATAATAGTATTCATCAGTTAACAACTCAACCGTTAGTCATATGGTGAATTGATTAAACAAATTAAAATAATTGCAATAAACAAGAGTTTCACCCATCCAGCATAGAAACAATGGATTGTAGAACCTTTAGCCAGTCCATTTGAGAAAGAGCATTTTACAAGGGGGCGTTTGTTTCACGGTATGAAAAAATAATCCCAGGAATATTTTTCCCAGGCATAACTTTCTAGGGAATAAATTTATTGAAAAAGTGTTTGGGTAGCATTATCGATTCCCAGGAATCTTTTGCTTTAAAAATAATTAATATATATTATTTTTTTTATGTATTTGAAAAATAGATATTACA
>Ga0315913_1000720_pt1 | contig 31914 bp, 8 predicted proteins | sample MpolsnodulesMG_FD_207736 | JGI IMG/M metagenome (GOLD analysis project Ga0315913, IMG submission 207736) | Medicago polymorpha root nodule microbial communities from Los Angeles, California, United States - small nodules | ecosystem: Host-associated > Plants > Roots > Nodule | place: USA...
CTTCAGTTGTTTAAAACGGTTTATTTTTTAGGGATTTGTTTTGAATGGTTGTAGTTGTATTATAATGCGTCGAGTATTCTTTGTACTTCCTTCTAATAATATATATGTTTGCTTGGCTAAAAAAACAAAAGAAACTTTGTATCTCTCTACATCCTTCTTTATTTCGTTTTTGGTGGTGTCCGGTTTTAAACCCCAAACCTTGCATATATTATGCATTGCCCTTATTAACTGAGTTAAGTTCACGGTGACTTCTTTATTTCGTTTAAATCCCTCTTCAATGAGCATATTTCATTTTTTTATTTCATTCTTTTTTGTAAGAATGATCATATGTACTTTGGTAACTGAAATTCTAGTCCCTTTCCTTTATTGGACTAAAATTATTGGATTGTTTCCATTTTTTTTCTTTTATTATAACCGGAGATCAATAGCATACGCAAGTGACGATGTTTTGGAATCTCTAGCTGGAAAAAGAAAAATACATGATAAAACAAATCTAGTGGAATTTATAAATACTACTACTCTAAATTGCATAAACAATGACCACTTGATTAAACGTTTAAAGCTTGTTAAATTAAAATAGTAGAACTTTATTTTTTTAAACAGTTAAATATGACTTTCGCACCGGTATAGGCATTTGCATCAGGGATGAAGAAGGTATTTTTGTTCTTGCCAAAACAGTTAGCTTTGCGGGAGTATACGATGTAGAGGTGGGAGAAGCCCTCGGTTTATTTCATGCAATCCAGTGGACAAGTGATATGCGGATGGAGAACATTGATTTTGAAGTTGATTCAAAAGTCACGAAAGATGCATTCTCCTACAGGCGAGAAGACATTTCTGAATTTGGCAATATAGTCTCAGCTTCTCGTTCTCTCTTTAATAGCAAATTTTCCAACTCTTGGGTGGAGTTCGTTAGGCGACAAACAAATGCGGTAGCTCATAATCTTGCAAGAGAGGCCACATTATTAGCTAGTCCTATTACTTATTATGCTATATCCAATTGTATTGAATCTTTGATCATTAATGAAATGCTATAAGCACCTTTCTTTAAAATAAAAAAAAAGAAGTTAAATATGACTTGAACGTCTTTTAATTTTAAACAAATAATAAAAGGTTAGTAAAAAATAAATAAAAATAATAAAAAGGACTTGGAAAGCTGGAAATTCAACTACATTTAAAAATGAAGGTTTTTAAATCCACCAATGGCTATCCAAATATTAGTCTTTATTTATTTTTTTCCGAATAATTATGGTCTCTAAGTTTAGCCTTTTTAAAATTTGGTAGTCTTTTTTAATTTTTTTACTCAATCTTACGCTAAACGACACAACTAATTGACATGCTATGTATACAACACACAATTTTTATTTTACAAGACTAAAAAGAGAGAAAACTATATTCTACAAAAACCAATTGTTCCAAATGAGTCAGCTGCCAAAAGGTCAAATAATAAGTCTGGCATATGAAAGTTGTAAATCATGAGATTTGAGGAGGAAGAGATTCAAAGTTTTGCTGAGAAGTTGCAACAGAGATGGTCCAGTTAAGGTTGAGGAAATCATTGATGTCTTGAATCAATAATATATACACCTTTCGGTCACTATTATAAACAAAAATCTACATTTTAGATTCATTCAATTAATGATGTATATAGTCTTTATTATAAACTACGTTCATCATTTAATAAATGAATCTAAAATGTTAATTTTTGCTTATAATAATGACCAGAGGGTGTATGTGGTAGCACGGGGTTGGCTCCTTGAGAATGCTAACATAGTGGAGAGAGTCCGAATAAGAAATAACATCTTGGAAGTTCATCTTTCTAGCCAAGAAAAGCCCTCGATGTATTGCATAAAGTTCATCCATAAGAATGCCAATTTTTTTTTTAAGAAGCTAAACTATCCGACCCAAATTGACATTGGAAAGAATCAAATTTAAGACCTTGAAGAAGAGCACACTCCAAGGTCTCAACCAACACCATCATACCAACCCAAGTAGTGGGTTAGAAGGATGTCATTGTTATCTACAAATCCGTGTCTCAGAAGGAAGTCGTAGTAAGCCACTATAACCCGCTCTTTGAGGACATTCTTAGCTTTAATAATGGATTTCTAGGTAGGTGAGTCAGAAGTGGAGCCGAAACGAGCAAGGATACTAGCGCCTAAAATGTATTTGTAAGACAAAATGTTGACCTAAATCCTTGAAGAAAATCCCAAACAAGCTTACTAAGGAAGGATGAGTTAGCATATCTTGTTGTTCATGCCGAGTCCTCACCAAATCCTTGGTTTAGCAATTTTATCCCATCATACCAAATTAAGGCTGATATTATCAGAACTTTTTTAGATGAAGTTTTGAGTTGTTTTGTCAATAAGATCACAAACGTTTTGGGGAAGATAGGTGATCTGCATATAGTATAAGGGGAGAGGAGAAAAACTGAATTTACAAGGTCCAACCATTTGGGATTATTTAGAAAGGGATGCTTCCAATATGATGATAAAATTAAAGTCATTTTTTTTTTGCTCTGCCTCTGAGGATGAGGAAACCAAGATACTTATGAAGAGAAGCCCGACTCTAGATCATGGATATATCTGTTATGTGTGTGAATTTATCATGGGGAACATTTGAAGAAATTTATCATCGGGAACATTTGAAGAATAGAAGGTCGTGCAGTTAACAAGGTTAATCTTAAGCCTGAAGCCCAAGTAAAAGTATCAAAGAGATTAGTAATGAATATGAGTTGAGAGTTTTTCACCTTGCTGAAGAGGAGAACATCATCTTTGAAAAGAAGGTGAGAAATGTGGGGGGCCATCCTAGGAAATTTTGATTCGGTGCCAACTGTTGTTACTAACTGGTTTGAAAATAGAGAGCGACATTTTTTTTCATCAATAAGATGAAAAGATACAAATAGAGTAAGTATCCTTTCCTGAGACCGTGAGTCGCTTTGAACGTGGGCATCCTGTTACCATTCTAGAGGATGGAAAAAGATGAGAAGGTGACATATTGCATGATAAGTAGGGGTGTGCAAATAATTTGGCTAACCACAACCAAATCAATAACCAAACCCTTCCATTTTTTAAAACCCAGCCCACTTTATAAGAAACCCAGCCCATTCCATTTAATACCAAAATTGGTAAACCGGTTTACGATTAGTTTACAACCGGTTTCCTCTAAATTAGAATTCAACGTATTTTCTAGAAAATCACTTATGGCTTCTCAACTCTCCTGCGGAAAATCACTTCTTCTCAGAACACAAATAGCTTGTTCTTGTTCAGTAATTGAGAAAATTGCTTCTTCTTCTTCTTCTCAATTCTCAAAAGCAAATACCTTCTAAAATCTCAAAAATCAAATTCGGAATACCTTCTTCTTCCAGAACGTATCACAAAACCTAGAAAATCACTTCTTAGAGATCACAAATCACACATCGCTTTTGGATCTCATTTTGTTTAGAATCAGTTGTTGTTGCAGCGTGTGAACCTTGAATGGCAACGAATTCGTCAATGTCAATTATTGAACAATAAAACAAAACAAAGATAAGCCGGAATGGAAATTATAATCTGAAAGAGATTTGGAAAGGCCATGGAAGAAATTGACGAAGGGAGATGCTACAGAGATGAAAAGGTGAGGGACAAACGTAGGTTAAGGTTAGGAATAAACCAGATTTAAAACTTAAGAAATCGCAGGTTAAGCCTTAAGGTTAGGAATAAACCAGTTTTAAAATTTATTAAAAAAAATAAACATGTTTATATTGAAAACCGGGTTTGAACTGGTTTAAATCGGTTTTAAACCATATCCGAACTAATTGTACTTAAAAACCGGTTTTTAGAGAAGTGGTTTTAGGAATCAAACCAAAACCAAATATTGGGTATGGTTTTGGTTTGGTTTTTAACTTTGCACACCCCTAATGATAAGCTTAATATTTGAAGGAAGGAATCCAAAGTCAACGAGGCATTCTTTAAGGAAATCCCAGTTAACATTGTCAGAGTCTTTGTCCATGTCAAGTTTAAATTAAACATCTCCCCTATTCTTCTTGGACATCCACATCTCGTGAACAATTTCTTGCAAAACATTAACATTGTGAGAAGTAGACCTACCTGGCAGAAAAATGTTTTGGTAAGGTCCAATAATGGTGTAAAGGAAGGCGAATGAGGCGGTTAACTAGGACTATGACAATGATTTTGTAGACAGTGTTACAAAGGCTTATGGGTCTAAGTTTCTTAAAGGTTGTGGGGAGGTCAACTTCAGGGATGAAGGAAATGAGAGTTTTAGAGATAGGTGAGTCAAAATAACTAGTGGAATAGGCATTATAGACAAGGCAAAAAAAAAATCATCACCCACCATGTGCCAACATATGTCAAATAGAAGTTACCATTGTCCTTAAAGAGAAGCTTAAGTTGATTAAACATAGTTTGGAGATTTAGAATTAGAATCATACACATAATTTTGAAGGTACAATTAAAGATAACATTTATTCTCTACAATCTAAAGGGGAGGAGGGTGGCTTGGGGGAGGTGCAGGTGGAAGAGTTACATTATCTTTCACCTAATTTGTTTTATGTGGCTAATTTTTTTACAAGTATGCAATGATAGAAGTCGCACATTAATTGGCCTAAAGATGGAGACACAAATTCTAAATTTTTTATGAGATAATGTTAAACAGAAATAGGATAAATTTGACACTTTCTCTCAATGTTAATGGGGGGTAGGTCAATGGTATGGTTAATGTTCAAGTCACAATGCATAACCATTTTAAAGCCAATTTCAAAGCTAGTGATATGGTTAGACTCGAGGTAAACAATTTTAATTTCAAGACCCTCAGTCTGCTAGAAAAGGGAGACTTGATTACACCATTTAGTGTGGAGGAGGTTAAGCTTGTAATGTGGGATTATGTTAGCGTTAAAAGCTCAAGACAAAATGGTATAAATTTTGGGTTTATTAAGGAATTTCGTGCCGAGCTTAAATGTGATGTGATGTAGTTCTTATCAGAATTCATAGAAATTGTAAACTTGCGGAAGATTTATATTGTACCTTTATAGTTTTAATCCCAAAGGTGGAAAGTCCACATAGATGGAATAATTTTTGACCAATTTTGTTGGTTAGTTGTATGTATATATAAGATTTTGGTTAAAGTATTGGCTACCCGACTTCATAGGATAACTGTGAGTGTTATCTCTAATTCACGATCAACTTTCATTAATGGAAGGCATAATTTGGATAGCATTTGCAAATTCTGGATATCACTCTAAAGATAAATATGAAAGCATCACATAATTGATTTAAGAGAAATGTTAATGAGTAGCCTTAAACGCACTCTTTAAGGACTTTATATATATGATGTTTTTATGAAAATTTATGTATTCAATGCATTGAAAATTAAAATATTTGACTCTTTTAATGAATAATTTCTTAACTGTAAATCTTTAAAGAGTGCCATTTTTGTCTGAATTGCAATACACACACACTAAAAATTGGATCCAACACCCAAAGAAACTATTACAACCAAGGGACTCTAGATATGGAAGGGCACTGAAACCAACATAAACCCGGTAAAAAGGCCTGGTGGACCAAACACCACCCAAAAACATCAAAAAGGTCCAACCAACCACTACACACAAAGGCAACAGATAAAGAACCCCTTCCACTACACCGCCAAACTAGAAGGTTGGGCACCACCCAAACCACCAAAGACACAAATCAAATCCATCTATGCCCACCACAATGCACATTATTGGCGCCACGAAAGAATTGGCTCCATCTTCCACTCGAAAAAGAACATCAGTGTCTCGAGTGATTACGGAAGAACAGCTTCCAAGAATGGAATTACCAAATGCTCAATATCAACTAGGGTACCAGAAAAATAAGATTATTCCGGGCTTTTCAAAGACCACACAATTGCATGCCAGACCAAGATAAGACTTAGCCTTGACTGTCTACCCACTCCTAAAGCCACAAACATTTGAAACAACCTTACCCACCTATCTGGTAAAACCCACTCCCACCTTAACCACCTACAAACTAAATACTAGATCATGGTCGTTACCTTACAAGTGACAAACAAGTGATCAACTGATTCAACCTCTCCCCCCAGAAAGCTAACATCCGATGTTCATTGGATCAGTTAAGACCCCCCCTCTTAAATTGATTCATACGAGAATGAATCCTGTTAAGAATAAGTTGCCAAGAAAAAAATTTGAACTTTCGACTGCGCCCAACTCTTCCTCAACCCAACTACCTGGAACAACCTTCGTCCTCGAGAGGACCTGATAGGCTAACTTGACAGAGTACTCCTCACCCAGGTTATGCTTCTGTGACCAGGAATCCTCCCCCACCGACAAGGACACCCAATCCAGAATCAACTCAACTCCACCAACAAGTCTTGCTCCCACACACACAAAAAAGTTTAGTTATGATGCCATTTCCAAACTTTAAAAAGTGCCATTACAACACTCGTTAATAATACCCTTGATTTGATACCATTTATTAGATGACGTGCTCATATGCATAAGTTTAGTTATGATGCCAATACTTTAGTAGTAGTATATAATGTCTTTATTCTTTCCCAAGGAAAAAACAAAATGCATTTGGAAGGCTAATTAGGTATTTAGATATGGCCATATTGGGGTTGATTCACAGTAAAGTCTTAAAGAGGGTGTTTACTCAATCTTAATCTATTGAAAGTGTCGTTATCAAGAACGTGGTATGTGCTAAAGAGTATACTATAATACCAACTTATGGAGCGGTTTAACCGGATAATCTTTCACACTAACAACTTTTTTTTTGTACCGACACTAACAACCTTATTACTAGTTATTACTATTACTAATACACCATTCTTTTGCTTTTTCACACTAACAACCGGAGTAGTTCATTTGCAAATAATCATTAATTTAATCACTAAAATATCAACTTCTCTTCAGTTTAATGTTTAATATTAAACTCTATAATGAATACTCTTTAAAGTATATGAAATATGTCAATTTAATTTTTAAAATATATAAAAATCTATCGATTTAGTCTCTAACATTATAGTATATCAAAATTAAATTAAATTTTTTTTTGGTCCCTAAAAAAAATCAAAATTAATTTGATTGAGTTTTTTTTTTTAAACTTGTTTTAAATTGACGGATTTTATATAGTTTAAAAATTAACACATGTTATATTTATATATAGTTTAGAGATTAAAATGAAGTTTTGAGACTACACTACAATTGAGTCATACATACTGACAAGAACATTAACATTCGCAAGCTGGAAAAACTAATCATGTGAGCTATTAATGTGTGACATGAAATTTAGTGATCTGGAGTATTGCTTATTAGTACTATTTGTTTTGAATAGGACATATATATAATTAATTATCTGACATTTATCAAGCCCTTGATTTAGGAGTCATGTCTGTCATGTTGTCAAAATTTTGTGCTTCTTTTTGTGATTGTTGTTCTTCTTTAATTTCTGTAACATCCTCAGGAAACAAGATGCCCTGAGTTCCAGACATTACATGCAGTATGTGAAAATCATAGTCCCGTTTAATTTCAATTCTCATAAAAAAATAGTAGTTAAACTTTTCCCTATTCATTTGAAAAATTGAACAAATGTGATTCTCTGTGTCAAGCCTATCTCCATCATGGAACATTATTCTTGAACTTAATTACCTACCAAGAATAATTATCATTAGCTCAATCCTGTAACACATTGATAATGTGAGCAATATATGCTTAATTAGGTGAGGCACATTCTGATTGAGATTAACATAAAAATATTTATTTAAATCACCCTTCAATTAAACTAAAATGAACCACCATTGGGTGGCACAAGTGATAGTAAACATTTGGGTAGCCTTAACCATTTGGTTTGGGATTCAATCGTTGATCGCTGCGTATGAAAAAATATATATTAGAAGATGTCAACTTATAAATAGATTTTAATCAAGTCAACCATTTATATGAACTTTGATCACATAAAAAATAGATTTTGTTAACGAGTGCTCCGAAATACTCTTTAAAAATTATAAATTAATTTTTTTTAAAGTTAAATATGTTAATTTCCAATGTACCAATTACACAATTTTTCATAAAAACATACTATTAAACCTTTAAATAGTGCCCAAAAACACTCGTTAGTATTTTCTTAAAAATATTAGTATTTACAATTGCGCGATAATATTTAATTTAAAAAACCAAGTCCAAGTCAAACTCTCAATATAACATGTTGCCCTATCCATTTAATGCAATCCATTTATTTTTTACTCAAATGAGTGAAATTTATAGAAATTTAGAGTCTGCAGATTCCATCATATCTAGAAACTATCAATCTATCATTCTTAGGCACTTTCTCAAAATCTAGCACCTGGCATAAAATTTTAAGTTTTCTTGATGTTTTTAGTAGATGTTCATAACTATCATGTGAAAAAGGGTTAGAAATATAACCTACCACATTGAGTGTGTACTACTGTTACTGTGTGTACCTACCCTACCTTCTTTTGTTCTTTATCTTTCTTGTTTTCTTTATTTTCTTTATTTTAAAGTCATATATATCTTTTTTTTCTTCCCTTGCAGAATATGTGAACAAGGGATGGATCATGGATACATACACCTGCATTAACTTTCTCAAATGTAAAGAGAAAAACACGAGGAGGAGGGAAAATAAAGTATAAGAAAAAGTTAGTAAAGGAATTTATATATCACATAAATTATGTGTGTTTGTTGAAGATATATTCCTAAAGCTAACAATATTCAATGAAAAGATTGAAAGGAATTAAACCCTAAAACATGACAAAACATGTAAATTTATCATTTTTTTTTGTGCTCTCTAAAAATGAGGTTATGTTATATTTCACACCTCAAACATGTTCAAACCTACCATATTGTGCATAATTACGAGTCCATACTATATAAATCCGCTAATTAAGGTGTCATACAACTTAATTTCCGCATTAATAAATTTTCAAGTTTAATTAACAATAAATATCAAATCGATGACATTATCAAGAATTTTTGGAGGGGACAAACTCATTTTCATTTCTCCTTTTTCTTCACTTTTTCTCTTTTTCTTATGCGTGTAAAAGAAAAACACAAATTTATTTTTCTCAACTTTATGATTTGTAGGCGTCACAAATCACAAAATACATGCAAACTACAAACACGTTACTTTCAAAACAACAAACTTTGACAACTCTTAAGTTAATTAATTGTTATTGGTATGTCACCTATAATTCTCCCAGCAATATACGCATTATTTTGCGCTATTAAATTTCTGATATTTATTTAATTTTTAGCATTTTTCTTCCAACTCTTACTTGCTATGATTTGGATCTTTCACCAAAAAACAATAATCAATAATTAGCAGTGGACATATTAATTTTGTCTCGTGTATGTATACTCACTTACTCACTCATATGCCTCTTTCTCAATGTCCTTTAGGTGGGGGTACATAGGTCTTTCTTTTCTTAGATGTCCAAAATTGGAGAGGCACACAAATAAACAAGTGGACTTGCCAACCACAAAAATCAATAATCTATATATATATATAAGTTAAACAAGATGTGACCCTAGAATTCATCTTTATTTTTTTTTAAGGAGGAATTCATCTTGATGTGCATAGGACTGCTGGCCCATGAAGGCTACTAATGCCCTATAGGTCGCATCTATAGAAAGACACATGGTTAGGAGGATTGTGACAAAGAGAGATTTAACACTTACTCTCCTACTTGTTAAAAAAAACACTTACTCTCCTAAATATAAGATTTTTTTTTGAGATTATTTTTACATTTTTATAAGATTTTTTTATAAATTTTAACTGTATTAACTATTTATTTACTAAAATATTTCTTTTTAAACTTTTTTTTTTTGGAGCAACCAATCATAAATATCATAAAAATAATAAATAATATAATAGGAACATTAATTAAGTCTATCTCTTTAAGAGTAAATTTGTCAAACAATATTAATTGTTGATAGTTTTAATACTACAACCAATTGTTTTGAGTCTTTAGACGAAGTGACAAACAACTCTTAAAATTCACTTAAACAATTGCAAAATTTTGAGTTTAAATCATGATTAAAGTGTTCATCATAACAATAGAGTTAGATCTTACCGACAACCTCTTTTTTAATTTCAGTAATTTAGTCAATGAGTCATGTATTTAATTATCTAATCCTAGAAGATGTAATGTTTTAATTAACTTTTTTTTTTATAAAAATATTTTAAACTCACACACACTTATACTTATTTGTTTGGAGTTGAGTAGTTGACTTTAAACATCTACATTGAGATTATATATGATGCGTCGGTTGTGTTAAATTGGACTCGTCTTTCATATATGCTCATATGAAACCACTTATATTAATCAATGTGCACCTGCTTTCAATGGTTAACTGACCAACTACCCCTTTAACCTCTTCAACGTGAAGTCTTACTATAATTATGTGTTAGTTGTTTTTTTTTTATTAATCCAAAAAAAAACTATGTTTTTATATGTGAAATGTAGTTCAAATGAAACAATAATAAGAGTTTGATTGTTGTTTGTTTTTGACAAAATATAAAAGTATAATAACTAGAGTATACAAATTATATAATTAGTTAGTGAAGTCTATTTACTGTCAAATTTTTATAAATTTTTAGATTAATAGTCTCCTTCATCTGGTTTGAACTCAAAACATCTAACTTTATATTCCTTACCTCAACCTATGCAGTTGTGCTATCTAACCTCATGAGTTGTTTGAATCAAATAGTTAGTGATATTAGATTACGGTCAAATTGTCCGTGAGTTTTTCCCCACTAAAATTCTTGAAGGGGACTAAAACCAAAGAGTTAAACTAATAAAAAAAATTCTTAACATTAAGATATTATTAAATCTTAACTTTTAGGTCAATTAACTTATAATATAGTTCTCTTTTACTAGGCACATTTTTATTGACGTATTCTAAGCCACCTTAAAACCCCTCCCTGCCTTTTTTTTCCCTTCCATAATCATTTTATACAAGCAAATGGACAAAAATTCAAAAGACAAATAAATGAAATATAAAAGTAAACCCATCATATACAAAATGCTCAATTATTTAGAATAAGAAATGAGAAAGAAATGAAGTATCAAATCTGATCACAGGGTCCTACTGTATCCACCAAAGAAACCCAATTTATACTATTTTATATGACTATAGCTTTAAGACTTAGGTATTATTTTGATATATCATGTATCGGTACTATTCAAGTAATGAAACTGTCGGTAGCCAATAGAGATCATTCCCAAATCTAATTATTTTACCATTAATAGCTAGACTGTGATAATTATATGTAACTTGTATGAACTCTAGTTATTATTTTCTACTAAAGAAATGCTACTTGCTTTTTTTTACAAGAAGAAATACTAGCTATACCATTCCTAATTTTATAAGTTTTTTTAAATTTGTTTATAACTGATACTTTTGAAGTTTCACTTAAGAATAGATAGTTAATTTAACTTGGCATTCACGATATTTATTGTTGAATAAGAAAATATTTAAATTAATTTAATAATAAAATACTTAATATAGTTAAAAAATAAAGAATGAGATTCAATAAGAAGAGACAAAAAATCACATGAATCTTACTGAAAAAAACAATGGGCTCAAGCATTTTATTTTGTTCTAGACCATTGATCGGTTCAAGCATTTTTATATAGTTCTAACCAAAGTCCAATTTGTCAATCAATAATGGTAAATCGATATCTCTAAATTTTATGTACTCATTTAACACATTATTTTCTCTCTATCTCTCTCTTCCTATCACACACTTTCTTTTTCTCTTTTTTTCCTCTTTGTTTCAAGGTGTATATATACTCGCTTGGGGTGTACACAGAACATTTTCTTTTGTCAATTCATCAATTTTAGGTGCGAGGAACATATCAAAATATGAATCAACCACAACAGAAGGGGAGTATCAGCTCGACCAATTCTTCATTTTTAGCAAATTGCACAAAAATCTTAATTATGGATATAATTTTCACTAACTAAAGGAGGAGAAACATCTCCTAATCATGCACGGGTAGATTTTCGGAAAAGAAAATTTGTAAAATATGTTAACATTCAAAATAAATATAAAGGTATGAATATTACCTAAGAAAAAATATACTACCAAGCAATAATTTAAATATCAACAACAACTTTGTAATACTACCCATTTTATCATAAAAATATTATGTATCATTTAATTACAATAATGCATCTACTTTTAGGTTGCATAATTTCCAATATTAGTTTGTTTAGTATATAACGTTACACACGTGGTATAATATTTAAAAATAGACGTTACAATATGCATTATAAAAGTATTTAAGAAACTGTTAGGAAACTAAAACCTATCACTAGCAACATTATAAGAAACTAAGGTTGTAAACTAAAAGTGAAAAAGATAAAACTAACTAAGATAAAATAAAATAAAATATTTTCATTCATTTTTTTTCATGCCTTTTTAATTTGACGATACAATGTCTATATAGATTGATGTATACACATGGTAGGATAAGTACACCAACCATACAATAACAATAATATCGATCAAACTAATATAATATGCTTGAAAGATCCCCTTAATCTAGAGTAAACTAGAAGAGTTATTATCCCAGCATCCATTGTCCTATCAAAAAAGTGTTTATGTTTAATATTCTAAACACTGGACAAAACATTTTTATGGAGAATATATTTTCAATAGCTTAAAAATAATAATAATAATAATCAACGACATTTTTATAGAGAATATATTTTCAATACCTTAAAAATAATAATAATAATAATCAACGAACTCTCATGAAACATTGTGATTTGGTCAGACCATCTGTTTCTGTTACACCTAACTAACCCATTTTGTTTTGGGTAATGCTGCTTATCGCGAGAGGTTATATAACGACAATATTGTGACCATGTATTTGTATAAAGCGTGATTGTGGATGATTTTTGTTTTTTAATCCAACTACCCATGTTGTTAGCCAAATATAAATCTAACGGTGGCAGCACTTCGTGAAATGCTCGGGATGATTTGCTTCGTGAGAAATAGCAGTGCCCTTTTGTTTTATACGTACCATCACCAAACTTGGTCATATCATATGATACCACTATCTCCAAAGCCAATATCTTTTTCTTTATCTTTTATTTCGTCCTTTCCAGATATATTTCTTTTTTCTTCCAAAAGATAAAGATCCCACACAATTTTTTTTCCTTTGTTTTTCATTCCTATATAAGTATAAATAAAACGTTTACATTCACTTTGACCAAATAAAAAAAAACGTTTACATTCACTCGTTGTCACATTTTTTGGGGTAATAACAGATACCCTGGAATCTGGAACTTCATGAAGTACCCTTTGTTGCCTTCTACAAAAAGGGAGTCATCTTGATATCTATAATAGTTTTTTTTTTCCTTTTCCATTAGGTCTGTTTTTTAACTCACTATTCCATTAGTTCTAATAACTGCTTCATCTGATATCGAGTTTAAAGCAAAATATTTATATTTCAGTTGAATAAAATGTAAACTAATATACATAATTATTGATATTATATTTGATGATATCATTTTGAAAATATCATTGGTTTTGTTAAATTAAGAGCACAATGATATTAAAGAGAATAAAAGGTGTTCCAGCTAGACTTTAGTCTTTTGTGCTCATATATATTATTAAAAAAAAATTAAATACATAAGGAAAAAAAATTGAGGAGACATAGACCTAACACAGTAAATTTACACAAAAGTGTAGGTTGACCCTAAACTGGTAATACAAAAAATTAAAACAACACAAGTAGATTAGCCTCTAATTAAACCATGATTTTTTTTAGGGGATGAAAATTTATTCTTTAAATAACTCTTTTATTGTAATAAAATAAATTTTCATAACGAACAATTTTAGTTCATTTTTTTTTTCAAATTATAAAGTTAAGATGAATATTTAATTTGACCTAATTTAGTATATTATTATTTTTTAGAAAACTTTGTGTATATACTTATTTTTTTATTTTTTTATAAAATATATATACTTATGTCTTTTTAAAAAAAATATATACTTACGTTTTAAGGGAGATTAGTCACTTTAGTCCTTGAATATGAAAGAAGTCGTCACTTTAGTGTTTGAAATGTTAGTCAATTTAATCCCTGAATGCAGACTCCGTTGGTCAATTTTAGTCCTCGAATGTAGACTTTGTTAGTGACTTTAATCCCTGAAATTGACAAACAGAGACATTCAGGGACTAAAGTGACTCTGTTGGTCAATTTCAGGTACTAACAAAGTTATCGATTCAGGGACTACTCTAGTCCCATATATTATTGTTTTGTAATTTGTCTGCATTCAGAGACTAAAGTGACTACTCATTTCCCATTCAGGAACTAAAGCGACTAATTCCCCTATATTTTATATAGCATATATTATTTAATTGTGTATAAATACTTAATTCTCTAAAAAAAAAACTTTGCCTTTGAGAGAATTAAGACCGTGATTTGTGATGATTATGTGAGTCTACTAGACAGTGACATTAACCGTAAACGAATTTTGTGGACAATAGCTGCGCATGGTAGAGAACAATGAGATAATGGCTAAAATGATCGATTTTGATGGAGATAATTGTCGGAAAAAGAACACACATATACTCCGAAAAACTTGATGTTTACATTCACTTGTTGTCACATATGTCCAGATTTTTTGAGAGATGATGGAGAGATTTAGCGGAAGGTTATTGGTAATATTTTATGGGCATTTAGGACATTTGTTAAGGATTAAAAAATAGCAATAATTGATAACTTTTATGTATAAAAAGTAGCTTTTTGATATTTCAACGTGTTGAATGCACACAATTTAAGATAAAATTTCTACTTTAAACTTCATATCAAATGCCCTTAGGACAATTGTTAACATTTTCTATAGTTTATTGGGATTGATGGATATTCCATCCGAGTTTATAACTAGCATCCATATCGGCATTAACGTGTTTGTTTTTCTGCTTTATTGATGAATGTCGATAAAATGAGATTATTATTACACGAAAACAAAATATTTTCTATGAGGTTAAATTAATGTTTTTTTATTGTGTCCAATATTTCTCTTACTTTTGTGATTTGTTCACCCTAATATTATAAATTGTTCTTATTTTAATTGGATTTAATTAATTTTTTTTAATTGAAATGTAAATAATATTATAAAAATAATAACATAATTTAAATAAAAAAAATTCAATCCAAAAAAGTGTATCCCTTTTATATTCTACATCTAATTACAACTCATCGATTTGCACCGAAAATAATGTCCCATTTTCTCGTAGTATATTGCCTCTTTTTAAGTTTCATTTCAAAAACAACAAAATAATATCTTTAAATATAAGTCTTAATTTAAAATATTAAATATATTTGTTACTTTATTCATTATACATTTTTATTATGACTACTTCTAGTTTTTATTGAAATGCAAGAAGTTAGAATTGGATACGTCTATGCATTTAAATTTTGATTATGTCAGTTGTAATGTAAGAAATCGTCCGATTTGTTAGATTGAACTCTTGTTGGTCGATAAATTTCTTTTAATAAAGTAAAAATTGAAAATGACTTACACTAAAAGAAAAACTAATAGATTTTACTAAAAAAGACCTCGACACTGCAAAATAGTGATTACATAATCCAAAACATTCACCAAGTTGTCATGCAGTTTAGACTAGAGTATATTTGATTGGAGGGCAAAGCTATATGCACTGGATTTGTACGACCTAAAAAGCTATCAAGTGGAGATAAGTGGAGATAAGTGGATCTTCTCATGAGGATGAAATTCATCATTCTAGAGGTTGAAGAAGTTACAATGAAAATATGTGGAACTATATAAAAATACTGGTGTAGTTGAGTGCAAAGATCTTCAAGAGGGTGGCATGCATTTCAAAGGTTGAAGAGGTAAATGTGAAAGCATGTGGGACTACATAATATAGTTAAATGTAAGGTGAAGAACTAGACTTGGAATCCTGTATAACTATCAGGGGTGGTTGGATGCAATTTGAGGATTGTGTCTAGATCAAGCTTTAAGTGAGGTTTGAATTTAATCGGGCTTGTCTTGAATGGTCATTAGAGGCAAGGATAACAAGGCCGTTCCTACAGTTTTACTGACTTTAGGCATAATATAAGTAAATGACTCCTTACATAATATTTTTTTTAGCTCATTGTTGTGTTTTTATTGTTGTGCAAATCGATGTGCAAAAACCTTTTATCCCTTTTATCTCATATGGATGTGCAAAAACCTTCCGGTGTTGACTTATGTTTTGTGTGCGACGTGTAGGGGTTGTTAGGCGATCTGTAGTTGTTTAAGCATTCCATTTAGGTCCAATTTTGTGGCTTGTGTGGTGCGCTTGAGAGTTGCACGATGCACATGGTATACTGCATAAGGGTTGCATGATAAACAAGGAGGTTGTGTAATGCACGTGGTGTCTGCGGTATAAATAGGCAGCCGAAGTTTTAGGGTTATGTGTTTGAAAGCTGTGAATCTTGGGGAAGCGAAATACATAACTCTTGGAAAAGGGTTGGTGCCTTTTGAGGAGAAGTTCATGGGGTTAAAACACTTGGGAAGCACATGAAAGGGTGAGAGATTGCTATGTAACTTGGGTGAATCTTGGGAGACTAAAACATGAGATCCTTAGGAAATCAAAGGCTAATGATTGGTTCCTTGGAGATATATTATAGGGTTGGGAAACAATTGTAAACACATTGGGTAGTGAAATCATTAAGTCTCTTGGTCTAGGGAGGAGATTTGGGAACACAATAGAAATTAAGGTTTGCTCTTGGAGAGCTAGTCGAAAGCTAATTTCTTGTAACCCTTTTATCTCTTTATGAAGAAATCATTGATTGTGAATTGGAGAGACCTCTCATCTTCAGATAGGTCAAATTTGAGCCGAACAGAGTGAACAAATATTAGAGTACTTTTCTTTGATCTTTACTCTCCTCTATCTTGATGTTTTTCACTTCAATTATGATCTTGCTTTACACTATTTTTAGATTTATTGTTATTGTTATTGATTGTGATTGTTTTGATTATTGGTTGCCACTTATCTTTGCTCCATACATCTTAGTTTATTAGTGTGAGTTTTGAGTTCTAATTCCTAATAATTGGTGTCCACTGTTGGGCACGAGGTGAACGTTTTTCAAGTGAGCATCATGGATGCCAAAGTTGACATCTTGAAGATGGAAGTAATCTTGGTTCAACAAAAGTGTATGAAGGAAATGAAGGGTGAGAGAAGATGGATAAGGGATGAAATGTCGTTGAAGAAAAATCGTATCCTTGCATATTTCCATATCATTCAGCATTGGATTATTTTATTGCTACTGTTTATTTCGTTTATAAACAAAAAAAGTTCTTATATTCCAGTGGTAAAAATAAAATAAAATCTTTACAAACTATTCATTTTGTAACTATAATTATTCTTAAAAAAATGTCATTAATTAGATTAATATCAATTATTTTCAATTATTTAGGTAAACATCTTCATCCAAGTTTAAATCTAAAACTTCACTGTTTTTCATAAGTTTTTGGTGGTACTTTGTCTACAAATAAAAATAATGAAGAGCAACAAGAAATATAAATAATTGCAATAATATAAAAAAAATGAATTATGACTAGAATTTCTTAATTTGGGTGAGTTTAGATATTTTCTTTTAGTCAATTATATTGTAACATTTGAAAGTGACATAACGTTTTAAGGCTAGTGTACCTCACGTGGGATTTTACAAAAACAAAGGTATCCCTCCATGCAACTGGGTCCAAGTCCAATTTATCTCCACAATTTTCACATCATATTCTCCTCCCTGTCCCAAGGATACCCCAAAGTCGTGAGAATTTAGCTGGCTCTCTCAGAACTTGTCTGCTCTAATTTTATGCCATTGGATGCTGGAGTCCAGCGGAAGAGTGTTTAAGTGGTTAGGTGTGATGGCGTTTCCCGGAAATGCTCAAACTTCGTTTCAAATTTTTGCGAGTTTGGTTAAGAAGGGGAAAGGGTCGAAGGTTTATTGTTGATATGATATATGGTTGTGTTGTTAATTTTGGAAGGCGAAAAATGGCCGAATCTTTAACTCTAAATCGACTTCCACGGGATAGACTATCGATGCAATAAGAGTCTATCATGGAGTTGGTTTTTCGGAAAAAAATTAGGAACCCATTGTCTTTTTATTTTATTTTTTATGAATGGTTTACATTACCATTAGATTGTATTCTTAGATAGGTTGGAGGATAAGGTGAGAACTTTTTGTTATCACATCTTATGAGTTTAGTACCTATTGCACTTATTTATGAACTTAATAAGTTTTCTTTGCTGATAGAAATAAAATCAGATATTCAATCCAGGTAAATAAAGGTAATAAAATTTAGTGTTCTTGATCTCCTACGATCTCTCGAATAAGATTACAGCTAATGGCGAATTTATGAAAAAAATTAAAAGGTAAATAAATAAGGCTTATTATTCCACCCCTTCATTATGGTTCCAAGGACCAGCAATTCTATCGTGTTTTTAAGACTAGGATCTTGGATCCAGCAAGGCAATGATTTTGGCCCATGCAACTGAGACCCACAAAAAACTGTACCACTTACTTGCTCCCGAAAATGAAAGAGGTTAGAAGAAGTTGAGATAATTTTCATTAAATTCTGCTCTTCTCCCAACCCGTTTTGCTCATTACCAACTAAAATTCTGAAAATACTCCTGCGTGAGTTAACTCACGCATGTGTTAAATTATGTGTGACTTAACTAAAGTGAGTGTTTTTTCATGTTTACACATGTGTGAGTTAACTCAAACAGGTCTTATACCCAACGTGAGTTAACTCACACATGTGTTTTTTCATGTTTAACACCTACTTGAGTTAACTCAAGCAGATATTATACACAGCGTGAGTTAACTCACACAGGGATATTTTGAAAAGTTTGATTGGGAGTGAGCATTTTTTGTTGAGAGAAGAGCAGAATTCATTTTCATTTGCAAATTCCCACCCATTTCATCTATTTCGCGTTCTCTAAGGTTTGAAGTTTATCCCATTTTGAATTTTATAATGCAAAGCATATTTAATGTTTTTTGTTATAAAATCTAAACAATATTTAAGGTTGAAAATATGTTAGGCTGAGTTAGACTTTGTAAAGACTAAGTGTGGTGTGTCACAAAGCATATTTTTTAAAGGTTAGGCCGAGTTATAATTCGAAACATATTTTGTAGGCTTGACTCCAACCTTTTTGAAAACCTGATATAATTTGTTAACAAGTTTTAAGAGTCTATTTCATAAAAACATATTTCACTAAGTAATGTGATCTGAATTTAAAAAAACTAAGAAATTAATAGATCAATGATATTAAACCCCTTTTGATATTTACCATTAATTTTTAAAAGAACTTTACTATATATTATATGATATTTCAATTCTAGTTTATAATAATCATTTAAATATGCAAAAATTTAATGTAGACTAATAATCTTAAATTGCTGGAAAAGTTAAGAAATTTATGATTTAATTCAAATTATAAAGTATAATATAATAATATTAGTAAGAAATAATATTATTCATATTTACTTAAAGTATGCTGATCTAAAAGACTTAAAAGTTTTTTTTTACTTGTGGCGTGACCTTTTTAACTAAATATACTCAAAAATAATCTTAGGCTTCTCTATTTAAGTAAAAAGTTTGGTCTGTCTTAGCTTTTTGTAGATAGGTTATAGGGATAATCACTCTCATATCTTACTACGTGCGAGTGCATCTCTTTACTTTGGCATCACAGTATCTTTTGCAGGCACCCCCTTCATTTGAAGAAAGGAGCATACGACGACTTGTCACAACGGATCAGATCATCGAATGTGGAAGGTAGCACGCCACAAAACTGATATTCAAATTAGCCAGCCTAGCATGTATTTAAACAAGAGGCCCTATTTTTTCTGATAATTTGGGACGGAGAGAATATATTACTTCGAAAGATGCATCCCACCAATACACGAATAATATCCTCCGTTTGGTTCGAGAATTAGGAGGGGATAAGAGGGATTTTAACGGAGGGGAGGGGAGGGGATATATTTTAATTAAAAATGTGTTTGGTTCGCATGTGGAGGGGAGAGATTTTAAAATTATTTTACTATTTTACCCTTAAACTTAATTAAATAAAGATAATAAAGTAACGAAACAATAACGATGAAGACGATGAAATAATGGATTAATAATATGGTTGTTACAAGTTATTCAAAAACAAAAATAGGGTTGTTACAGGTAGTAATAAATATTGTTATAAGGAAAAGTTGTTAATAATATGAGATAAAAGTTGTTACAAGAATAGTATAACCTAATAATAATAAATGTTGTTATAAGAATAATATTGAGATTTTAAATTAAACTAAGGATACTTTTGGCTCAACCAGCAAGTTCATGTAAGTCAAATGTAGCTCATAGAAGAAGTAAAAAGTCAAATGTATCTTATAAAGAATAATATCACCTATACAAACTCTAGCATTTACAAGTGCATCAGAAGCTTTATTTAAAGTTTCATACGAAAAGTTCAAGTGGGGTAAATGTACAATTTTTCTGTTTGCCCAAGAGACTAGTAATTATCAACTAATAATAAGTTATGACGAAAGAGAACTCGAGAAAATTAAATAGAGAAGGAAACAAAAAACAAACCAATTATAAATCTTTTCCTCTAAGAGATTGCCATGACCATGAGTAGTCTCTTAAGTCAACTTCTGCTGAGGGCGAATTTTGAAGTAAAAAGTCCATTATTCCATTAGGTATATGAGTGAAGATGGTACTGAATTATATATATGAGCAAGATGTAAGGTTGAAAATATTGCGTCAACACACCTAAAGTTGAAGGGCAGGGAGAGGAATAAAAGGAAATAGATATAGAACCATGGAACATAATAATCATCTAAAGGGGAATAGAAAGTCATTCTCAAATCACTGCATACAATTATTATCATACAGCCATTGTCTTTAGAGGTGCATGATCCTCCGTTTTCTCCGGCTAACACCGTTATCTTCACGGGTTGAAAACGGCATGTGAAAGCATACGCATGCCTTGATCAAAAGGATTAGGTGGATGGTGGAAACAATGACCATATATTTGGGAAAACAACAGAGAAGAAATTTGTGTAAGGAAATTATGCGTGTACCTTGAGCTGCAAGTAAGTAAAATAACACGAGTATCCATTATTTTTAATGAGAAGTGTTGGTTCATGCCTGAGTCACAAAGCCGATAATAAATATGGAGAAGCCGAATATGATTTGCAAATGAAAACCAATAACAAGAAGGCCAACTCAGTCTAAAACAAAAGGGGAAAATACTAGGCATCTCCATCAGAAAACCTTCAGTTCACAGAATGCACAGACCCAAATTAAAAAACATAATGGTAATGCTAGAAGATTCTCACTATGTTGAGTTCAAATAGAAAGAACAAAAAGAACAAAACTGCGATTTTTATAAAGAAACGAGGCTGCAACATCATGCCAGAGAGAACTACGAGAATAGATGATAGGGGTGTAATGTAACAATCATTTCCGAAGTTAGCCATGATAACCAGTACGCAGAGTCACAAAGTTTCCTATCTAAAACAAAAATGCAGTGAAAACAACAAAACACTAACAACGAAAGAAATAAACAAACAAACTTATCACTGCAGAAAGTAAGAGTAGGAACAAATTAATTAAAAAACCTCACTTTAGTTCCTACAAAGGTATGCGACATCAGGGTCGATGATGTTTCTACGACAGTAACACAACCACAGTAAGGCCCTATCACCTCTCCATTTAACCACAATTCACATAATATAACTTATATAAGGATCGCAACGCAACAATAATTTAAAACCTTGGTTCCTATATATCAATAATCAATATTTGACACATTGTATTAGTATGAGTATTAATCTAGATGTAAAAATTTGTTAGTCTGTTGCTTAGTTATTAGAATTAGTTTTGCTGACATTTCATTCAGTTTTGGTTAGACTTATGTGGCATCTGTTTAGTCAGTTTTTTCACTTCATCTTCAATGAAATTAGTGATATATCACTTCCAGATCAAACTGTAATACATTGTTCTTGGTATTTTCATAAACTAATGCTTATTAATGCTAGGGACTGATATATATGACCAATATTTGAAGATTATAGGTACAAAGATGAAATTTGTGTTCTCAACATAGACAAGATATCAATGTTTATTAATTTGACTACAGCTTACCTTGGTAAAGTTTGAGCTCTTTCTTTGTCCCGATGACATGCAATCATATAGGGTTTTTAGTGTCTTTTTAGAGTCATTTTGGAGTTAGTTTAGCAAGTTTGAATGTAGTTTGTTAGAGTTTTGTAAAGGATTCAACAAAAAGACATAAGAGAGCAAAGATGTGAAAATGGACTTGAAACCATTGAAAATCACCGAAACCAGACAACTTTGTGGTTGTGCTATACTTTTCAAAAGAGCAATCCATTTATATTTTTGGGTATAGCTACCACAAATGTAACAGTGAAGATAAATAGCAGAAAGGAGCAAAGAACAAGAGTGAGATGTGTTGATTTCTACATGAACTTTTGAAGGTGAAAAAAACATAAGAAGGGGGTTTTGAATTGTGCTTGACGCTTTTTCACACTCTTTTATGAACACAGATAGTAGAAGAAACTAAAGTGATAAGGGATAGAAACGATATTTTTAGACAAGTATGTATATAATTATAATAGTATATATAAACATGTTAGGCTTGCATATATGTAAATTTGGTCATTTAGATCAGTGGCGGATCTCTTCAGGGACCCTTGGGAGCCATAGTATCCCCTAGATAAGCTATAAATATACTATATTAGACATAATATATTTGAAGTTTCTAAGTGTTGCAGTGGTAATTGGGGGTCTTTTCTAAGGTCACAACTTCAAGTGCTATGGGCTCCGTCTATCTGAATTTAAATGTATTTTTTTTTATTCAAAAAAAATGTTTCACTAGGACTTGAACCAACAACCAAAGGGCTTCTTTTATGCAAACTCAACCAATCCAACTACTTACAATTTTGCTATTCTATATGTAACAGTTTATATATATTCTATACATATTTGCCACCCCGAACAAATTTAGCCTAGATCCGCCATTGCTTTAGATAAAGTTGAGTTTGAGATGACCATTGTCTTTGAATATCTGGTTATATATTGAGATATCTCGGAGGGTTATGGTTAGCACCTCAATCATTCAATTTCATCAATGATGCTATTAAAGAGCATAATTTTCTTGCTTGAGTTGGAATAAACTTTCCTTTCTAAACAAAGAGTTGTTGCGTGTATCAATGAAGAACTCTTCAGTCAAATGCTGGTACAGAGGTTCTCACTCCATAGGCTTGCACACCATAGTTTACTATCATAGAGTTGACATTAATCTTGATGTAGAGTTTTGCCTTTGTCTATGACACATAATTCATCAAAGTCTACAACTTTGACTAATAGCGCAGAGCTTTGACTTCATGTTCAGGGATTTGACTTGGTCTAGAGCTTAGAGTTCATGTCTAGAGGCAGTACTTCACTTTTGTACTTAGAATTTCCTACAAACTTAGACACACATTAGACAATCCTAATTGTTCTCAACTATGCTTCATATTTTACCTTGTTATCATCAAAACTTAAGGGCTTTGTTCTTTTAACCAATTTTGGTCTAACACCTTTGTGGTATTTTAATTATATATGGAGTTGTAGGTATCCAATTGGAGAGGGACCAATGGCGTTTGAAATCTAACATTCTTATCTACAACTTTCACGAAGACACCAAAGTCCAATTCATGATTGTCCTACAAAAGGGTGAAAATGTCAGCGTGATGCACAGGATTGAAGGCACATGATGTTTCATGCACGACCTCATGAGCGATACACAAAGGGTAGAGTGCGATGTCTCTTTTGGTTGTGAGTAGCTAGATTTCCTTGGTAAGGTCATGTGGAAGAACTTCTATGTTATTGCTTTTATCATGTAACTGTTGAGATCCTTTGATCAATCCAATTAATCATTTCCTTAATAACCGTGCACAAAACTTAAACGACTATAATTTAGAGACGGAGGGAGTAGTAAGTATACTCCTTCACTTCCACAATTGTAAGAAATAAATTAGGATTAATTAATTATAAAAATAATATGGTATATAGAGATAAAAAAAAAGTTACAGTCTCATGGATAAAAAAATATGATGACAATCCCTATATCTAAAATGAATCGTCCTACTCTTAATGCAATGACACATAATTTTCTCTTTCTAATAAGAACTCTCTTCAAGATTTGTATAAGATTGTGAAAACAATAAATGTGGTACACAAAAGGTTTCACAACATGAAGCACAAAAGTAATGACAGTAATAACATCTCGGAAGACAAGTGTACCATTTTCTTTCTAAGTGGCTAATCCTAAAGACTTCGTTTTTATTCCATTTAACTTGATCATCAAAGTTCATAAAACACTTTGGATTCCATCACATGTTGATGGTTTATGAACCCTGTAAGTAACACACAAACAAAAAAGAACACAAAAGCAGCAGTCCATACAATTCAACCATGATTGACGCCGGCACCCTGAAAGGCTTCAACAGAACTTTATACACCAACTCTAAAGAAATAAGTTGGAATCTTGCTAATGAGCTCTTACAAAGAAAGAAACAAATAAAAAAAAAAGAACTTTATCTTAATGCATACAGAGACAGGCTGCAATGAGCTCTTACAACCTCATCAACCAAATCAATTTTTAGGGAAAAAAAGAAGAGCTCATTAGTTGCACACCAAAGAACTCAAACAAATAACAAACTAATAAACAAAAGTTGATTGGATTTACATTAATAAACTAATGCAGACATTGATTGAATAGTACAACCACATCAATCGTGTGGCTGAGAATTTTTTGTTCCCTCTCCGTTACTATATCGCCACATCGACGCTGCCAACATATCAAGCTCTCTAATCCCAACCTCTGTTGATTTTCCCAACTTTTTGAATCCAAACCCTGAAAGACAAAATAATCACCACTTTAATAACAAATAATAATAACAAACAAAAAAAAACTCAGATGCAGAAAAACACCTCTTTGATTTAAAATCTCACTCTTTCTCAAATTTAAGTAACAGAGACTTTAAATGGAGAATAAATGTTATACCATGTGAGATTTTAGATCAAAAGATGAAGAAGAAAAGGTAAACCAAATGAGAAGAAGGAACCTAGATCATTATCTTTTAAAAAATTGAAGAGAAGCGTTGATGCACGGTCGGTATATATGGCAAGTATACCAATCGTTTACCAAGTAATAAAATGATAAGTAGAGTATCGTATCCACATGGATTGTCATTTCGTGCAAACAATTCGCGTTACTTATTTTAATTAAGTTGACGATATAAAAGTTAAGGGTTAAAAAGACTTGCAATTTTTATCTGTTTGCAACAGAGCAAGTTTACCTATTTTGGTTGTAGAAAAGTAAGCAGCGGTTAGGACGAATCCTCTTTGTATATTCATTTTTGGATAATAAGTAAAATATATGTTGTGTTTATTTATTTTAGGTAGACTATACAAGTGATGAGGCTGTTGGGATGTTCCTAATTTGATAAGGCACCACCTGACCCAATGGGATTTAACACAGAGTATCTAATTAGGCTTTTCCCTCCGATGGCTAACTGCACTGGCTGATCGCACGATGATCTTTATGTGCGGGGTCTTGCTAATTCAAAGGTAATTGAAACATAAACTTTATATTGGCTTTCCAGTGTTTCCCAAGGAAATGAAGGTCAAAGTTCCCTTGGGTCTGCCCATCTATGAATCTTAGGACACTCATAGCAAATTCTCTCTACGCTTTCTTAGTAGTTCTACAAATGGGCAGCCCTAATCTACGTCTATATTACTAAGTGTTTCAAGAGAATGGTCTTATTAGGTTGTAGCTTTAAGTCGGACAACTAGGTGCTTGTTTCTCTAATTACTAACTAGTTAATTCCTAGGTTTGGTAAGACACCACCTGACTCAATGGAATTTAACACTAAGTACCTACACCTAGGGTCAACAATTCTTATGACATCTTTGGTTGATTAATAATCACTTACTTCCTAGACAGATAGTTATCAGTCAAGGGATATAAATATCAAGATATAAGCATCCGGTTAGTGATAGAAATATTAGGCTCTGTCACAACCTAAGTACCTAATTTAGGGTTACACCTCTCACAAAAATAAAACTACATACTAATAAAACTTAATAGCGAACAAAAGAATAAATAAAATAATAAACGAAATATTAAAATAAATAAATATCCAACAAAATATACAGAGGTTCATCTAAGAACTCTAACATAAAAAGATTTAGTTACACATGATAACTAAAAACAAATTATTAAAGATAAACACATACACTAGAAAATCAAGGAGAAGATAGAAACTCTCCCGAAACTCCAAAGTCACCTTCCTCTTGAACTGCTAGAGTTCTAAACGAGAAATTTCGAATGAGGAAGGCTGATATTTATAGTGAGAGTTTCTATTTGGGTTTGGGCTAAAAGTGCGGGCTTTACCCAAAATGGAGGCAGGAAAAGACAGTTGTGGCCCGACTTTTTGCATGCACGAGGCGCATATGAAATGCCCTAGGCGCATGGTGTATGCCCTAGCTGCATGGCTTGCTCAATCATGCCCTAGGCATTTTTCAAATGCCATAGGCGCATTTTGTCCTCCTTCCGGGCCCAATCTCCGATTTTTCGTCGTTTTTAGGTCCTCGTCTTCAAATAACTTGCCTCGGTACATTGGGAACATAATTTCTCCCATTTGTAAGTCTTTTGAGGCCTCTTGGGTCTTTATTCTTGTTTCTTGTATCTTCACAATTCTTCGGATGTTCTTGATTTGCTGATTTGCATGATTTCTTCGTGAATTATTTCAAAAACCCCCTAAAATTGCTATGTTTTGAGAAAACTAGAATTATAGACTCAAATATAGAAAACATTACAAAAGTCCTGAAATCATAGGCAATCGTTCTAATACTCCTCCTTTTTGCTGCTAAATTCTACTAAAATAAACTGAAAAACATGCTAAGAATAACGTAAGATGACCTGTCATCAAGCGTCTACGGTGGCAAATGATACCTCTTTACTGGGTCGGAAAGGAACTGCATTACCATGAAAAATAACATCAACCAAAAATCACAAAAATCATGATTTCAGATATAACGAAACAACATAAAATCTCTAACTAATAGAAATCAGCATAGCTCAAAGTAGGGAATGCAGAGAAAATCAATTAAGGACAATTGAAAATACAAAAGGAATGAGAAGTATGAGGTAAATATGGACCACAAAGATGGTGAGGTCGAAAGATTAATAGATAGAGAGATTGAAGTACTATGATTTTCTAACTGGAATGAAAAGGGATGTTCAAATCATTGGATGGGAAACCTTTAGGTTGTGTTTGGTTGCGAGAAGAAAGTGAGAGGAGAGAAATAGGTGAGAGTATGAGAAGAGAGAAATAGATGAGAAATAGAATGAATTAGATGTATTGTTTGGTATGGGAGAGAGATGATAGAAATTGAAGAGAAAGAAGTGTTGATTGTTTATAAAAGTACTAAAATACCCTTCGTTTTCTTTAGATTTCAAAAATATTTATATAAAAAAAAACAACAAATCCATCAATGTGTTGATTGCACTCCCACCGCCACTGTTGAGGCATCCACGCCAATTCAATCTCTAATTAGTAATTAGTCATTCCTTTCTCCACCTCAGGTATATATTTTATTTAATTAAAAAATCAAATCAGACCCACCTCTCAATTCTCAAGCATCGAAATAATTTATAAACATAATAAGAGTGTGTGGTTGGTCTTCTTCTTCTTAACGGTGTATCAGTGGCCAAACAATTCCCTGTAGTGCTGTGAACAGAGAGAGCTTTAGAATAATATGCCATTCATATGAAGAAGGCAAGTGTAGAAAAGGAAATAAATTGAAAATTAGAGTTTCTCTCATCTTTCTTCTCAGTTTTGAGGAGAAGATAAAAATTGTGGGACGCACGCCAAATAAACCTCTCTCCCCTATTTCTTTGGTCTCCCAAACAGGAGAAGTGTGACATTTCTCTCCTCTTTCTCTCTTCAATGCTTCTCTCCTCATTATTTCTCGCGTACCAAACACAGTGTTAGTGTACAAAAGGAGATTTCTAATTTGAGAAAAAAAAAAGGAAAAATAGTAGTATTTAGTTGAAAATGATTATACCGGGTATGGGTATCCTTAATGCAAATCGATAGAAGAATTATTGGAATAGCAAATTTCACATTATTATTCTTATGAATAAATTTTATAATTTTTAAATTTAAGTTGTGTTTTTTCAAATTGTTCATTTTTTGAGAAAAATAAATATCATATTATTAGTTTAAAACCTTCTAAAAAATTATTATTAGTTTAAATGTTGTAAACTAAATCTAAAATATCAATACATTTAAATTGTAATTATATACATAAATATTAAAATAAATACAACAATTAAAACCAAATATTATCCCACAAAAATCAAGCGGTTAATGAGCTCCACCAAAAACGAATTAGTAAAGGGAACATGAGTTTGATTCTCAGATGGAATAATTCTATGCTCGACTTTGCTTACCTTCAGATCATACTCCGAATTATTAAGGCTTCTTTCCTCTGAGACTCTGAGGGTTAACAAAAAAAATCATATCCCATAAATGAGATCGGCTACATTTATCACACAATGTCATAATGCTATATCAAATGCTATATTTATATTCAGCTCATTAACTTCAAAAAAAAAATGTTAAAAGGTTTTTAATAATTTCAAGATCTTTCTTCTAGTGATTTGAATCAACTTCATTTAGTCTACTCTCTTTTTAATATTGTCATTTCTAGTCATATCGCACTTATTTTTATCACACTTTTAACACAACATCCTCATCTATACCACACTTAGTTTAATTTTGGGTTGGTTCTTTAGATCCCAACACCATGGCTAGTACATCATCAATAACTTTAGTATCTTTTCTTAATCTTCATTTAATTAGCATTTCATAAATTCATGTTATGACTAATATTTTAATCTTCTAATAACTTGCATAATTTTGTATATCTTTAAAATATTTGTGTATCCCTATTGTTCTTATAGGTTGGAATTAAAGTGATTCTTGCAACACATCCAAAACTTTTGATTGACCTCATAAATTTGTTAATAAGTTTGGTCATCTACTCAATGCGTATATCTCCAAGAAATTTCCACACTTCATTATGTATGTTGTCTGGTCCAACTGAATTACACTTACTCATCAATTTGAACCCTTATTTAGTCTCATGTTCTTGAATTCGACAATAGTAATCATAATTTCGATCTTCCTCTATAATATCAAACTTGTTAGAATTTGATAAGATCTCATATCCTTTATTAAATAAGGTATGAATTTTTTTTTTTCCATTAATCCTTTATATATATATTTTTTATGAATATTTACAAAAATAATTTTTGTAGTCAAAATGTGTAACAACGGTTAGTAAGTTTTATCCTAATGAACTTGTAACAAACATATCTTTTATGTAATTATGAACCTTTAAACAACTTTGTTGCACTCATAGACCAAAGAGAGAAAATAATTATTTGGTTTTCATAGTAGTAATGATTAACTTATTACTTTATTAGTACGATGAAAAAAATAAGCACTTGGAAATTTTTAGCAATCAATCGCTAATATTTTGTACATTTAACGTCATTGATACATTTATTTAAAAACATTAATTATGAAAAAATATAGTGAGTGTAATTGGAAATTTCTAATGTGCAATTTTACATTTATAAAATATTTATGGATTCATTATCGCGTCTTATATTAACATATAATAATTTTGTGATGATGAACTTATCTAATTTTATTAGTGGTTGATCATTATCACTTGTTGACAACAAATTGCTAGAAATTCCCTATAAATATTTTTTTGCTAGAAATAGTTGTTTTCAAAGTATTAAGAATTTTCTCCCTCTCCACTTGATCATCAATTTTAAGATCCACTTAGTTTGTTTTCTTCCCGTGAAGATATGCTTGGATGCAATAAAAAATTGCTATTTAGAAGTAAGTCTAATTGCATTTATTAAAATAATCATTGTTGAATTGTTTTTTTGAGATGTAAATGATAGAGTTATTGGTGCGATCGATTTAGACCTTTTATTAGAGGGTTTCCATTGGAATGATTGAGTACTTATTAGCTACTATTATTAAAAAATTATAGAAACAATGATGTGTACATGTATGCTTCGTTTAAGACTTCAAAATTAAGAGTCTCCATTATGAATCTCTGAACACACCTTCCTTCAATATAGGATAGAAAACAAAAACGTGTCATCGTCAACAACTAGGGAAGAAAAAAAAAGGTCTAAAGAATATGATGCAACCACACAACCAAAGAACTCGTACTAACTTTAAAGCCAAACAAACACTGATATCTTCTTTCCTCAAAAACACTAATATCTTCTAAAAATATTTTATAACAATTTATTAAACAAATTTATTATTGACTAACTATACATATTCATTGAAAATTTGGTTTTGTATAGTATCTATTCAACCGTGCAAGATGATCATTTTCCTAGAGGGGTCCATGAAAATAACATTACCATTCCCATAGGTCAAATTAATCGACATATTAAATTGTAATTTAAGCAAAGTGGTCCACGGCTCCACTATATAGAAATATATAAATTATTCTATAGTATAGTATTTATACACCTTCCATCCTCTAATATTGACAATATTTTGTTAGACCCCTAAACAATAAATTTTGTTAGAGGCCAAGACAATAGAGAAGGGATATGGGTACCCTGCTTCCAAGCTCAACAGCAGAACATGAAAAATCAGAGAAACAAAATATTTCTTTACAAATAGATGAACACCAAAAAGATGTTGATGCAGGCGCTCTCTTTGTCCTCAAATCAAAAGGTATTACTCCTAATTTACCCTTCTCAAGTTCTCTGTTTTGTCTTGTATATAGAACATTATATTCCTGTGTTTCTTGTTATTGTTCCATCTATCACCTTGTTAATTCGAAAGCAACATAAAAATAACCAATGGGACTAGGGTTTAGGATCGATTAGATTCCCACAATGTGATGTATCAATGTTTGCAACTCATCTAAAAGAGATGTCCACATTTAGGGAAATGATAGATATTGCGAACGCAAGTTCGTCAGAGAAAGGAGTTGGCAACTTAATGTCCATTTGATTTTGTATTTAATTGACCGATTGATTTATCATAAAACAAAATAAGACAGGAATGCTAGTGTTTTCCGGCCAATAAAACCTTTAATTGGAAAAATGTCAATTTGCGTTCCCTTCAAAAAAATATAGCATTACTTCCAAATTTAATAGTCGTAGTCTTTCGAAAAAAATTACCTCCGATGAAGAGAACTTACTACAAAGAGGAGAAACCTTAAATATGTAATGTGTTCAAAGGTAAAGGCTCTTTGCAGAGCTATAATCCGGGAATGAAATGATAAGAACATTTTATATGTCGGTCCAAATGTAGTATATGAATCAATACGTTATAGTTATAGACTTATTATTAAAAAAGAAGTTATACTTATAGATTTAGTAGCCGACTTTATGTGATTGTGGATCTTTTCATTTTTGATTGTTCTTCTGCTTCTGATTTAGATGAACCCAAATAGTGACCCAATTTTGTCATTCACCTGCCTTGTTTGAATAATTATTGGCCCACATGAGGGTAGGCAGCAAATAAATATAATATACTGAGTTTGACTACTTTGCACCGTCTTTAGTCTAAAAAACTAATATAATATACCGAATTCACATGACAATAGTTTGTTTTTTTCTTGCTAAATAATAGGTATTATCTCTTATTACATAAAGTTAACCCGAACGTAAAATGTTGCTCTAGATTTAACCTAACTTCAATGATTAATTTTACTGTATTACCCCTATTTAATTAACCTATTTAATTTAATCAAAATGTTATTT
>Ga0315913_1000723_pt1 | contig 31877 bp, 18 predicted proteins | sample MpolsnodulesMG_FD_207736 | JGI IMG/M metagenome (GOLD analysis project Ga0315913, IMG submission 207736) | Medicago polymorpha root nodule microbial communities from Los Angeles, California, United States - small nodules | ecosystem: Host-associated > Plants > Roots > Nodule | place: USA...
CAAAGGGGAAAACCAAAAATGACTTATATTACAGGGGGTAAAGACCTATTAACCTTACTAATTTTAATTTACTAGTTTTTGTGAACGGTATGCATCAAAAGATCCAAATGATCAAGGAACTAAAATTGAACATAGACGATAGCATGGAACTAAGAGCAAAAGTTGAGCATATTGAATATAGATTAGTTTTATTCAGGGAAGTAATTAATTAGTTTTTTTTCTTATACCTCCAAGTCTCAAGGAAGTTTGCTCTAATAACTTAAAAGCTCACTTTAACATAAGTAAAGTCTTATAAAAGATTGTTTCAACTGTAATATGAACTCGATACTTTTCAAGAGCGTTTATAATCCAATTAATAATTTAATCAACATACATATTGTAAAGTGTTATATTGTTAAAAAAATAACTGGTAGTAATTTTTAAAGTAATTTTTAAATAACAAGTCAAATAAATATTTTTTTTTGGTACAAAGTCAAATAAATATAATCTAATAGTTATTATAACATACATGTTAAGTAGTCTCCATTTTCGACCGGAGAAAATTTATTATTTCCACGATTGATTTTAGTCATGAATTTTAGTTTTTCTACTAGTGAGATCATGTCTTTTTTGTAAGGATAGTGAGGTTATGTCTTTAGTGAGCCAATGTTAAATCACACATTAAAATTAATATTTTATTTTTTAATTAAGGCTAGTCTCACTTATGGCTTACAAATTTTAACAACTATGCATTGCGATTTTCATGTAGTTAAAGTTTATTATCACATCCCTTTTTGTACCCAAAAAAAAATCATTATTCTCACATAATGATCAATTTTGTATGCAACCTACACGACTTAGAACGAAATTGATTACTCATTAAAACAAATTACAAATTTTTTATAATCGATGAACGGAAAATTATTATTAATTAAAGTGAAATTAATGATCATTTTACAATCAGCTCAAATGTTATTTGAATTCTTCCCCAACCGTCTCTTATGGGATTTGAACTTCGCCCTTTGAGATTACAAATTTCATCCTTATCAAAACATCAAGGACAAATTCATTATGTTTTATTACATTTTTTTAATTTATATTTAGTAGTATTATGCATCCTAATAAGTTATCTAAGCTATTTTGAAAAGAGGGGATTTAAGAGAAGGATTTGAAAATGGACCCTCAATTAGCCCTTTTGCTATTAGCTTATAAGCTGTTTCAGTAAAGTGAGGTCCGTCCCAATTTATACGTTTTGAAGGATCGGAGCAAACTGTAGAGTTAGTTGATCCACATCCTCCACAACATACTTTGAAAATATCATCCTTATTATCAAAACCTGCATAATTAATTTGACTGATCCGGTAAGCAAGTATAAATGACATAAAAAGGAATAATTTGTGGTAGCAATAGAAATCAAATATGTATATTGTTATTTCCAAAATATATAATTATATATAAATATTGCTCACCATATTGTTGTGGTGTTTGATATAAACGTTTGACATCATTATAATAATCAAAGTATATTATCTTAACTTCAGGGTGCTTCTGTCTTAGTGTCTCTATAAAATTTTTTAGTTGCCCATTAAAGTACTCGACTAAATTATTGTAAGTTATTAAGCACCAAGTTCATCATAGTCTTCTTTAGCACTGCAAACCATCGGAAAATTCCCAGGCACCAATAGCACCTAGCACATAGAAACAAAATCAATTTCACATTTTTTCCCCGGATGATCCAATCAATGCTATTTCTCTTTGAATTATAATTCAGTGAAGTAGTCATTCCAATACTTAATTGGAATAAAACATACATTTGTAGTGTTAGTAATGGCTTCAACCATAAAGGGAACTATTTCTCGAAGTTCTGTAACAGTTTTATACTTCACCATATGCTTCATAATGTCGTTCCCACCAATTTCTCCGACTATAAACAATGATTTCTTGAAGTAGTTATTGCAATCTAACATAAAATGAAACATAGTTTGTTAGACATATTGAAAAAAATTCATGTATTTCATAAAAAAAATATTCCACTACTTATGGTAAAACCTTCTTTGCTTTTACAGACGAGGGGTTTGATATTCTTGAACCATCCAAGTTGAATGCTCAATGAGTTATTTGTATCAGGAAGAGGAAGCCCATTTTTGACATAATACTCAAGATTGAGTACAGTGGCACCAGCAAATGCAAAATTTACTCCTTTTTTGATATCTTGGTCTTTGCTTTTATTCTCATAGGCAGGCAAAAAAGGCAACCCATATGCCTCAGCTACAATTGAAATGATCACATGTTAAAGAACTTTGATCAAAATTTCATTGCAGATTACTCTTATTGATTTCCACAAAAGAAAATAGATTTTTTTTTTTTAATAAAACCTCATTTAATTTTATTTTTTATCTAAATATCAAGTTCAGGCAATAAACCGTATTTCATGTCTCTGTATCTAGATATCTATGTGTGTGAGAGAGATAATATATCGAAATACATTTTGTAGATTGTACGTAAAGAATTGGTATTCTTTCTTATTCTTATCATTGGAGAAAAATTAATTTATGATACAAGAAAAAACTTAATCATACCAATAAAATCTATGATCAATCGTCCATTTGACATACGTCCTGAAGGATGTTTAAAGTAAGTAGAACCATAAGGAATAGGGTTAGGCATAGGTTCGTAGACAGACGCAGCATTTCCAGTGTCACTTATAAAATCACCAAAGTTAAAGAAAGCTTCATATGAGAGAGGATTTACATTTGAAACTACATTTTGTAGAAAACCACATGTGAAGGTGATGAAGAAGAGAGTGAATACATTCATGGTTTAATGGTAAAGAAGGGAATTATCAATATTAATTAAGATGAATATGATTATGGGTGATTGGCAATGAGATTGATCAACTTTATATATCGCCATGTCAACGAGTAATCTTGTCATAAAACTATCATTCTAACCAGGAAGTAGTTAATTGTTTTGATTCAATTAAAGCTGTTATATTTTGTATTAATTAATGTTGTAGAACACGTAAGCATCCTTTAAATATGAGTTCATTACCTCAACAATTTTTCATACCCTTGTTTGGGCTGTTACACATGGCTAGTTAGTTTGTAACAAGATTAGTAAACTTAAACCAAATGTATTACAATAATTTCCTTTAATAGATGTCTAAAAAATGATTCAATGCACATTTTGATTTGTCAAAAATATTTTTAGAAAATGGACGATCTATCATATATTTCTAACACCCATGATTCTCAAACATCCACTCAACACCTTTTTTTTTTTATCTCACTCTTTCAATATATTTACCACATCATTCTTTCTATTTTTAACTCATGGTGTTGAATGAGTGTATGGGCATGCTCAAATAATTTTACAATAGACAATTATCTTATATTTTAAAGAGAAATGATATTTGTACAACCATTTTTGTACAACTTTTGTACAACTTTCTCTCTCATACTCACATTATCTTCTTATTCTCTCTCTTCCTTTTTCTCTCTCCATTGTTTTTGACCAATGAGAAGAGAGAACAACAAGGTTGTCCCAAAACTTGTACAAAAATAGTTGTTCAAATATCATTACTCTATTTTAAATTAGTAATATAAGGGCCCGACCTTAAAAAATGGTTCAAAGGTGAACCACCACCATTTTCAGCAAAACACAAGATCTTGTCCAATTTTTTTTTGTCAATATCCACTATTTTACAAAAATTTGTAGGAGAGATTTTAATTTTTTTTGTTACAAGGGAAAATAACAGAAATAGGAAAAAGAAAATAGAGGCAAGGAACAAAGAAAAAAGCCTAAATAGACAAACAAAAACTAGCCCTTAAGAAAGAAGGTTGCCTAAACATCATTTCTTAGTGGGTCATTCATCCCAACAGAAGCAGACAAATGGATAGACAACTCAAGATCAGATGAGACTCCCTTTTGAACAATTATTGAACATATTAGTTTTATTCTCCAAACTAACACTTTCACAATTTAGAGTATTCTTATATTTGTATGTGTCAAAATAACTTAGATAATTTATGAAGTCATCAACGAGAAAACCCTTTTGTATTAGTATGTATACCCATTCACTTATTTTCAATAAGGTTTGATCTTCCATCTATATATTTTCTCTTTCTTTCAAAAGACTAACTTTATTGATAGTGTCAATTTTTGCTAAATCCTGCACTTGCATCACATAGCATAGCCACATCTACATTGCTTTCCAATCTTTGAAAGGTAAAATGGCATGATTCCCTTGGCAGATCCTCCACATACAACTCTAGCAAAACAACCTCATGGTAATAGATTGGAATGGTAAAAACAATGACTCCTTTAGAACTGTCTAGGTAAGTAGCCTCAAGTGACAACCTGCATAACTTATTGCAAATTGACAAAAGAAAGCATCATGAAAGTTCAATATAGATAAAAACACATTGTTAAGAACAACCAAATATTGACTAAAGCATGTAAAAAATAGAGCAATAACAAAGCAAACTAAAACAATTTGAAGCACATAGGTTGACAAGACAGACTACGAAATTCGAAACCAAGAGGAACAAACCAATTCTGGCCACAAAAAAAAATGGAGGGAAAAAATAACAAATCAAAGGAAACATTGTCAAAACAGGAAGAAGAAAAACTTTAGGGGGTATTTGTTCCCTAATTTAAAAACTTATTCTCATGAATGCGGAGGTTGCAATTATAGATTTCTATGTTTGTTACAAAGTTAAAAAATTACTCCTAGGAATAAAAAATTCCTAGGAAAATAATAACACTTACCCATAATTTTATTCCCAAGGAAGTGGATGGGAATAAAAGGTGCTCATGTAAATAGTAGTAAAATTGAAATAATTATTCATATACCCACTATCACAAATAATTACCATGAACCTGAAAATTATTAACCAAACACAATTTTAAAAAAAATACCCAGAAATAAGAGGCCCATTATTATTCCCCAAGAAAGGTTATTCCCAATAGTGAAATTTTCAATCGTAAAATAAACTCCCCATTAGTCTACTCAAACTCCATTACCAAGATAACACCTTAACCTCTTCCACCATATCATCAATCTCCTTTGTAATATTGTTAAAATTTTTATTATTTCTAGAGTTCCAAATCTCCCAAAGAGTTGCATGCCAAATCTACCTGCAACCCTTTCTAAGCTTCTTGTGCTTCACCTCCCCATCCCTACATTCAAAATGGAGAAATAGGTTGAGGAGTAATGAAATTCATTTCAAGCCAAACCAAAACCTTGGACCACAACTCAAACACCACTTGACAATGTAAGAAATGATGAAAACAAGTTTCGGCATTGTTACCGCAAAACTCACAAAATAAATTTTCCTCCAAAGGAAAACAATTTCTCATAGAGAGGTTATCTTTCATTGGAATACAGTCGTGAAGTAGCTTCCAAGAGAAAGTCACTACCTTTGGTGGTGCGGGGCTCTTCACAATTGACTCAAACACCCTCTCCTTCGACTGACTCAAAGTGGCATCCACATCTAATGATTGTTCAAGCAACATATATGTCGACTTAACCGAGAAAACCCCGATTTCGTCCACTTTCCACCACCACTTATCCTCCCAAACCGAAGCACTCCACTCCAGGATCACATCCTTCAAATCGTTCAGCAAATTCAATTCCCACACAAAAAGTGGTCTTCGCCACAAAAAAGACCAAGCACCAATATCTTCATTTGCACCTCACAAATTATCCACCTTCGCTTCCTTTTGAAGAGAAATAGAAAAAAGTCGAGGGAAGGAAGTGGATTTCCCACCCACGTGTCCCTCCAAAAACACGTATTCTCTCCATTCCCCACCTTTCTCACAACACAATTATTAAACCAACTTGTTCCCCGTCATCATGAATTGCCACAAAATAAGAAAATATTTTGTAGACACTTATACATCTATTAATAATGTTGACAAAAAATGAAATAGAGGAATATTGTGATATATGTATTAGGTTGATGATATGATAAAAAGAGACATAAAGAGAAAAATAAAGCATTGAATCAGTGTTAGAAAAATAGCGTGTCAAAGTATCATTATTGTTAAAATAATCTCTATTTTCCCGTCAAAAAAAAAATCTGTTTGTGTACTCAATCTTATTTCTCATGGCATGATTTGCTTTTTTCCAGAAGGTGATGGCGCTGATTAGAGTGTTTTAAGACTTGCAAAACATTGATGTCTTCCAGGATTACAGGATAGTCAAAAGTTATGTTAGTGCTATGTTTTTTTTTAAAAATTTATTTCATTCATATCTCAATTTTATCGTCTTTCTATTTATTTGTTGCCGATAGATGTTTGCTATTTTGCAGTTTTACTTAATTGTCAAGCAATTTTTTTAGTCAATTCTTGAGAATTTTTTTATTAGGTATTATTGGTTCCTTTGAATGTAAGTGTTCCGCATAAATCAAATTTTTTTTTGTCAAGTAACTTAGTGGCTATAATTCACCCTTTTCAAGGTGAATAAGTGGGGTATTCAGGGTTCGAACCTCAGCCCATGCATATAATAATTAATGCATGTCCCTGCCAACTAAACTAAGCTCACGGGACGCATAAATCAATTTTTAATCAAGTGACATGAGTATTTTATATTTAGTAACTATTTCATGGTAAATTTCTATTCTATTCAGGTTTTGTATTGAAAATTAGAAATAATTTCATATCTTGATTATGTTATCATTCCTTAAATTCCAACACTGTCCATTTGGGGTGTTCGGGATTTGAACTCTGGCTCCTACACATTACAATGCAGTCTTTATCAACTGAGTTATGTTCACGAAAACTGGTCTTTTACTAGTTGTATATAGAAAGAAATATCAAACTAAAAATAAAAATAAACTCTTTTGATGAGGTCAAATATTGTTCCTATTTTTTATGGTGTTGTTCTTATTTTAATGAGATTTAATTAATATTAATATTTATTATTTCTACTGGCGAAAAGACGCTCACTCACGTGTTTGTCTTTTTCGTTTTTTTATTGCGCTAACGTGTGTAGATTATCAACGTTATTTTATATAAAAAAAATTATATAGATTAAAATTATAAGTATGAATATTTGTGTCTTTCAAATGTAACAAACTCAAAAAAATCATATTTATTTTTTCAATGACAACGAAAATATAACAAATATAATGTTTCAAAAAAAAAAACAAATATAACAAAAATTCTTATCTTTTTTAATAATACCAACAATAAAAAATTATTATAGGAAAATTTATTTAAGGGCATAATTGGAATAACAAAAAAGCCAACCCGAAATCCCCCGAAATTATAAACGATATCTATAATATACTAGCGAAAAGACGGACACTCACTTGCCCGTCTTTCCGCACTTTTTATTGCGCTAACGTTTGATAATTATGAATGATCTTTTTTTATGAAATTTTGTTTTTATTAAAACTAAAAATATAAATGTTTGTTGCTTTCAAGTTATAACAAACTAAACTAACCATGATTATCTATTTCACTGACAACTATAATATAACAAATATAACAAAATTCTTATTTTTTCAATAACACTGACAATAAAACATTATTATAGGAAAGTTTATTTAAGGATATAATTGGAATAACAAATAAGTCAACCTGAACTCCCTCTGAAATCCCTTATTTTCTTTATATATAACTAGCGAAAGACGGACACGCTTTCCGCTCTTTTTATTGCGCTGATATTTAAAAATTATGACCGGTTTGAGCTGATGTTAACAAACTATGTTGCAATCTAACATGAAATGAAACATAGTTTGTTATCTAACATAGTAGTTATTGCGCTGATGTTATCACTATCTATCACTCTGACACGTGATAAACTTCCGGTTTTTCCTGTCTTAGAACCTGTGAATATATACTGGATTGGAAACTACAGTTTCTTCATCTACTGCAGCTCAGAGCAATGTGGCCTTGATGCTAAAGTTTTGGGGAGACCTTGCTGATGAAGAAATTGATCATTCCTTAGAGAAAGATCTCACTCTCCAAATAGTGAAGAATACAACACAAAAAGACATTAGCATTGTTCCTATACATAGTGAGGCTGCTTTAAGAAGTGTTGAAATTTTAAAAACGATTTGGGGGGATATTTCATCAGTGGATCATGATCAGAGTTATGTAGAGGATGATCATGCTAATCAGGCATTTACTCATGTTGTTTCAAATAGACAGAAGAAGAAGAAGAACAAATTGCAACAGTCTAGAGGGCTACAAGATGATTGCATTCACACCCGCGCCAAGAGTTGAATTTCCAAAGCCTATAAAAAAATGAAATTGTTGTTGTTTCGCTGTTATTGGCTAGAATAATATTTTGAAATGCTTCTGTTTGCTAGTTTCCTTTTATTTGTTTTATCCTTCTTTTTGTAGGCTTTATTGTATCATGTAGCTATCTGCCATCTTAGAGTGTTCTGCCTTAGTTTGGCTTTGGTGTATTGATCATGTGTATATGGATTCAGGCCCCTAATCTTGACATTTAGTGTTTTTTGTGCTTATAAAAAAAAAAATGTTTGTAATAAATTAGTCATTTAATTTTCTTTTTTTAACAAAAAAGCCCTTTTATTTTTCTCTGTGTAACAAATTGATATTTTAAGTCATAAAATATTTATATTGTTACCATTTTTTATCCAACTTCGTTAAAAAGTATTTCCGTTATCATTTAACTTTGAGATGAGATGTCCAAAGAGTGTTTATAACATCAAACATATTTATATTCATTCTGTCCTTCTTGTTTTCAAATTCAAATAAACTTTACATATAAATGTTTCACCAATAAACCTTAATTTTGAGAGCAGTGACTCTGGATCCATCAACTGAGCATTAAACAATCGCATAATTTTTTTTAACTGAGTTTGATAGAAATAGGTATGGTAAAAATCTTGTATTGCTTTTACTTTGTAAAAATATTGCATGACTTAAAAGACTAAATTATTCAAAAAAAAAAAACACTTAAGTGACTAACTTGTATACACATATAACTTGCTGAAAAAAAAAAAACTCTTAAAGAACCGTCGATGATATTTGAACTTTATGATAGCAAACTCACGAAGTTGTGTTCTCTATTTTCTCAAGGAGTAGCACTATTTTGACAATAATACGCGACACCTATGATGTTCGTCGTATTTATTTAAGGAACAATTTTTTTGTCATTATTTTTTCTTCCTGTATTTAAATATAGATGAATTTTGTAACACAACTTTCGAGTTGCTCAATAATCAATTTAATACATTCGTTAACCATAAAATTGCATATGGTTAACTATTTTTTTAACATGAAATTTCATTTACAACTTTGACTAATTCATCGATCATGAAAATGCAAAACATAAACCACTTAATGTAGATAAATAAGTGTACTTCAGTCAACCTTTCTCGAGCTCCTCCCTCCCCAGCAAATCGACCCTAATCTTCTATCTTCCATTTTCGTCATTGAAATGGGTGGTTTTTTTGTCAATTTTTGACCTTAACTCGTCCATCATTATCGTTATCTCTCTATTTCAATCTAAATAAGTGATTTCTACACGGATCTAAAAAAAAATTCTCTGTGGTCTTGTCTTCTGAATGTGACATTGTGTTGTTCGTTGTCTTGTGCGGCGTCGTTTGATTTTCAATCTTGTTGTGGTGTTTAGTTCATTCCTATTATAATACCGGCTATTCAAATCAGTGATTTGAGCGTCAACTTGATCCGGATACATGAGTTCTTCAGGTGGTTGATAAGATTAAGTCCTTTGCTTTTACGTGGTTGAAGGCGAAATTTGTATCTCTTCCCTTCAATTACCATGGTTGGTGGCTTAGTCCGTTTGCCATTATGGGCATAGGCTAGTGGTTATTTCTTTTCCTGTTTTAATCTTGCACATGTTCCCTTTGTCAATATTGTTTCGACTTTGTTGTCTCCTCTCTAGTACATCTTGTGCTAGGGAAAACACTTTATTTTGGTAATATATTCAATTTTAACCTCTTTAAAAAAAAAAAAATATTATTTGTAGTTGTATGTTATTGAGTTTGTTTGTAAATCTATCATTTATGTTTTTAGCGATGTTGAATGGTATAATATATGAATTTGAATAAACAAATATCGTTCTTTTTCGAGTAAGTAAAACTATGTAAAAAATAGTATTATTCAAAAAAAAATTGTAAAAAAAATAAATAACTTTTTTTTTAAAAGAAAAAAAAAATAGAGAAATACTAGCAACACACCTTCTAACACACACTCTCTTTGATTGGTTAAAATTTACATGGGACCCACCAAAAGTATATAGGACCCACATGATTTGGTGGGACCCATGTGAATTTTAACCAATGTGTATTGAAAAGTGTGTGTTAGAAGGTGTGTTGCTAGCATTCCTCGAATAAATAACTATTCATTGCATAAGTGCAGATGTCATGTGTGCATAGTTGTCAAGAAATTGTGTCCAAATAGCATTTCCTTTATTTTAAGTGTCACAAAAGAGTAACGAGTTAGATTGATTCCATTCCAACACAGGACATCTTTCACTCTCTTTCTCTCTCTCTAGAAATGGCTGCTGCGATTGGTCTGAACGGAGCAAAGCTGGGAACAGCATCCTCTCAGGCGTATCTAGAAGGGAAGGCAGTGAAGGAAACCAAAGCTCTGATGGCGGAACTGTGTCGCCACTTCTACAGTTTGGGATGGGTTTCAGGAACTGGTGGCAGCATCAGTATCAAAGTTCATGATGATTCCATTCCCAAACCTCAACAACTCATTCTCATGTCCCCTTCTGGTACTTCCTTCTCATTTTCGGATTGCTTTCTTTAATGTTTACTTTAATTATCGTTTTTTTATTGTTGTTGTTGTTGTTGTTGTTTTTATTGATATGAAAATGAAAAAAAATAGTGAAGTGATAAATTGTATAGTGCCCATGAAGTGTTTGATAAATAAAAGGGCTATATTAGATTCTTTCATGCTTGTACTTGTTTGCAAAAATATTCTTTTTTATTATAAAAATAATTTGTTGGATAGTTAAAAATGTTTGAATTTGATTGTTATTTATCTTTTAAGAGTGATATATACAATTGATTGTAACTCAGTGGTTAGTGAACCCTTTTATGGACGAATTGTTTTGGAGAATCCGAGTTTGAATTTTGGTTGTAATAATCGACTTTAGAGTTTAGACTTTACTTACCTTCCAGAGGCGAATTCTGGATTATCAAAGCACCTTTCCTTGCAAACCAGAAAGTTAATACCAAATATTTAGGGCTAATTTGGCACGTAACAATTTGGGCAATTTGGCAAGCTAGAAATCAAATCATTTTTATAAGTGAGGTGAGAGAGGTTGAGGATATAATGGAGGAAGTCAAGGTGATATCTTGGCGTTGGAGTTTGACTAGACTTGAGAATAAGATTCCTACTTGTTTATTCTATGAAATGGTGTTGCAATCCGAAAGATTGTCTAGGGCAGTAAGCGGTTTGGATTGGGTTGGAGGCTTGGTGCAATGAAGTCTGTGCGGCTGCTGCTTCTGGTTTTTGTCCTGTTTGCGTTGCAGTTGACAGGGGTTGTGGTCATTTTTGCCATGCCCCGGCGCTGTTGCTGTCCGCTTGGTCTTGTGTGCGGTTTTTGTTTTGCTTTGTACTCTGGGATGCCTCTTTACTGTTAGCCGCTGTGTTGTTTTTGGTGCTTATGGCCGATGGTGGGATGGGTTGTTTGGCTAGTTTTGCTATTTTTCTGTGGGATGCCTCTTTACTGTTTTGCTAGTTTGGTGGTGTTTGTTTTGTTTTTTGGGTGTTCTGCTTATATAGGCACCCTTGTATCTTGCTTCCAATTTTCTGCAGCCTTGTGCATCTTGCGCAGGTTTAGCGTTCAATAATATTTGTTGATGAAAAAAAAGAAAAAGTGGGGAACTGTCGACTGCAGGAGTAACTCTGAGATGAGTTACTCCGCTTAATAACTCATTATAAACAATAAATTTTACTAATCCAACCTTTGATTATTGCCATAAGACATTAATGATCAAATACAAAGTTTTATATAAGTCCAAAATTCATAGCTATGTAATCTAACCATTGGTATTTATTTTACTTATGTTTTTAGAAGTTTATTATACATTCATTTGAAATTATTTAATGAAGTATCAAATAGTTTTAAATTTTGTTAACAATTGGTGACAATTTATCAAAATCAAACTCATTTTTTTTAACTTAATGTGGTTATGCTGAATTTCAATTCAAGACGATTATCTATTACTAATTAGAAATCTGTGCTATGCTCTCCTTTATTTAATTAAGATGTCACATTCTCCAAACTCGTGTTGTAGCAATATGGATTACCAGTACTAGTTGGTTTAGAATTTGAGATGGTTTTATCTGCAAGAGAAGACGAAATTCAATTATGTATTGATCATTTTTTTTATTCTTATTTGCGTGTCTTTTTGCTGAAAAATATGTGCAGCTGTTCAGAAAGAAAGAATGGAAGCAGAGGATATGTATGTGTTATCCGACAATGGGTCAGTTTTGTCTGCCCCATCTCCCAAACCTTACCCACATAAGCCTCCCAAGTGTACTGATTGTGATCAACTTTTCATGAAGGTAAGTTTGGTTTCACGTTATAATAATTACCGTATTTATGGTTATGAAGAGTTTGTATGCTAATTATTCTTTTGAGATTTCACAGTACTATGTTACATATTGAAGTTATGAACTGAGAGTGATGATGAATTTATAAATCTTGAGATCATTGTATTGAATGAACCATTACAACAGAGAAGATATTATATAGTACCTGAAGTTAACTGATAAGTTAGCTTCTTCAAAAACTGACAAGTTAGCAACAATCTAGCTAACTATGGCTGCAATTAGTAATTACATTAAACATACTTAAACTAACATAATGGTAATGCTATGTGGCATGATCCACTACTGGTATGCAACCTTAGCATTTTAAGAGATGGTTTTATATGTACAATTTAGATTTTTCTTGAATGGTTGGATATTTGGACTTATGATGGTATTAGTTAACGGTAAGCCTGTAACATTCAGTTGACAAGTGCTTTGCTGTACACCAATTACTAGACTCACATCTGGTAAATGCTATAATATCTGTTTATCTTCACTTATTATAACTATTATTTGGTTATTGAATGGTATGGCTGTGAAATATTTATATGGATAGTTCTTTTGGGGTCAAAATGTGTGTACCATTGACTGACCTTAGAAACTCACAATTCTTATGTTTTCTTTCTTTTCTTGCATAAATTAGCAATTGATATACGTTTCTTTCGCTTTCCTTATAGGCATATGAAAAGCGTGATGCTGGGGCTATCATCCACAGTCATGGGATGGAATCTTGTCTTGTAACAATGATCAATCCTTTTTCAAAGGAATTTCGAGTAAGTACTTGTACATGGATGCCATTTTGTTTTGCAATCTTTTGATGCCTTGAGAAAGATGGAGATTCAAATTGATGATACACAATTATTAATTGCTGTTTGATCTTTGAGTGCGTTTTGAGATTGATAATAGAACATGAAGCTGAGTGCAAAAAATATTATATTTGCTTGAGCATAAGACTATTTGTGAAACGCTAACTTCTAACTCAAGTTTTTATGGAAAAAAAATATTGTATGCCATTAAAAAGTAGTGAAATAATTGAAAAACTGGAGAAAGTCTAAAGCAGAGATATTCACATGTGATGAACATTTTGCAGATCATATCTGTCCTCTTTGAATATGATTACTGGCTATTTTCTCAATCTCAGTAACTTTCTTTCTTGAGAATTTTTGGCTTCTGTCTTGTGCACAGAGGAATTTGTGCGCAGAATTGGAAAATTTAGACCCGCTTGTAGTGCTGAAAAAAATTAGGAAGGACATTTGGTTGGGTGGGTGGGAGTGGGATAAGGCAGTTATATGTTCTGTGTTCATAGAAATACAATTTTGTCTTTTGAAATGGTTAACGCACCTCCTTCACATAGTATATCTTGCTCTGTGATTTTGTGTCCTCTTCCTATTCTCATTGGATTCTGGTCGTCTTTACAATTTCAGATTACTCACATGGAAATGATAAAAGGGATCAAGGGGCATGGTTATTATGATGAACTAGTGGTCCCAATTATTGACAACACGGCCCATGAACATCAACTCACAGAATCTTTTACTAAAGCAGTATGTTTCTTTCTAATGGTTCTGCATACATCTTACATATATGTTCGTCACTCTATAATTTTCGTGAACATTTTTTCAAATCATGTGCAGTATAGCTTGATTGTTCTATTTATTCACTATTTGTAGATTGAAGACTACCCAAAAGCAACAGCAGTGCTTGTTCGTAACCATGGGATATTTGTTTGGGGAGACTCGTGGATCAGTGCTAAAACTCAGGTTTTTTTATCTCCCACAATCCCCAAGAAAATTCCAATTTATATAAGATATCTGTTTATGCACTCTGCATGAAGATACTTAAGATCATAAATTAATCCTACGAGATATATTCCAACAATTATGAGGCTTTTTGGTAAACTGATGATTTTTCTTCCAGTCCGAGTGCTACCATTACCTCTTTGATGCTGCTATTAAACTTCACCAAATGGGATTGGACTGGTCAACTCCAAATCATGGTCCGATACAAAGTGCACGAAGGGGTTTAAGTATTGCCGGGGAGTCAAATCTCTCCGCAAAGGCTAGGAAAGATAATGGTGACATTGATCCATATCCAGTGAGTTCATATAATCCTCCCTTTTTGTTTAAAGCTTTTGATCAATAAATTAGTCTCTAAATTTGCTTAAATTTCTGACCCTGAGATCGTCATCCCTAAGAGACTGATAATGATGAAATATCCTGCGGTTTTATGTTATAATTTCAAATTAAATTTAATAATTTCAAATTAGATTGTTAATTATCCTCTCTATTTGGATTGCAGCGTTGCATTGTTCTTGACATTGAAGGAACTACTACTCCCATATCATTTGTTTCAGAGGTCCTCTTTCCATATGCCCGTGATAATGTTGGGAGGCATCTTTCTGCAACATACGATACCGCTGAAACTAAAGCCGATATCAAGTTGCTTCGCTCCCAAGTAAGACTTTATTTGGCTGTATGGTTACGGCATTTATATTCCTTCAGTTGAATTATATGGTAGGTTTTGAATGGTAGCAGTCTCGTTATGTGGAATGTTATCCCATTTTGACACTGGAATGATGTGTTAGAGATTATAATTAAATTTCAGTTTTGTCTTTTGAAGTACAAACATCCATAAATATTAAAATCACTAATGACAAAAGTTGTTTACCATGTTTATATTATTCAAATTTTCTTCAATTTATTATAATTTATACTTGTTTTCGGATTCATTAAAGGATAAAGTGAAATATAAATGTTCCATTCGAACAAAGAGTGAAGAGATAAAGAAGAAAGTAGGGTGCCGCGCCGGCTCTCGAAAGGTGGTGCATTGTTATAAGTTCCTGTTTGGAGTGTCTCACCTAAAAAGCGAGGCTTATTAGTATTATGTTTTTACATTGAGCCTAACTCATCCATACAAAATCGACTTGTAAGGTGAGGGGTGCCACTCTATAAGCTCATTTCAGGCCTTATTTCTATTCAATACGGGACTTGAGCTTGGTGCACATATATAAATGATTGGTGGTCCCATTGATAGGATCTGATGCCATATTAGGCTTTTATACTGAGTTGAGCCTAACTCATTCTTGCAAAACCGGCTTGTTAGGTGAAGGGTGTGACTCTTTACAAATTCATTTCAAGCCTTATCTCTATTAAATATGGGACTTGAGTTTTTTTCAGTAATAAGTTAGGTAGTTCTCCCACCTAGTAAACTAGTATTTTGGGATAAACTTTCCTTATCAGTTTAACAAAACATTCTTTTGTTTTCATTTGTAGTTACAAAAATCTCCTTGTTTTTAGTTTGTTATGAGTTTTCAAAGTTTTATATAGAAGCAAAAACAATAAAATAATGTGACATTTTTGTTATTATTAGTGAAATTAGCAGAGGGAAACATTTTCTTTTTCTCATTTTTATAAAATATAATTTCATTTATAATCACAAGTCTTATCTTGCTTTCATCTTGATTCCTTCATTTTGAATTTATGTTTATAAAGAAATTCGTGAAAACTAGGTATGAGTTATGACTTATGGAGATTCCCTAAAGTTTCATATGTGAACCATATGGTAATAATAGCGAATCCAGGGACCAGCCCATTTTCTGTAGTGCAGTTTGTGTCCCAACAAAAGAATAACAAGCTTTCACCGATTGAGATGTGGAGATCTTATTTATATGTTGCATTTAGATAATCTAGTGGTTGACTTCTCTTTTGTTCTGATACCAGGTTGAAAGTGACCTTGAACAAGGGATTGCAGGTGCTGTGCCTATCCCCCCAGATGATGCTGGGAAAGATGAAGTTATTGCTGCTATAGTGGCTAATGTGGATGCTATGATCAAAGCGGATAGAAAGATCACTGCATTAAAAGAGTTGCAGGTAGTTAAGCCTAATGTTGCAGACTTCTTCTATCTGTTGAATTCATATTTTTTATATTACTGACAATTGGCTTTGCAGGGTCATATATGGCAAACTGGTTATGCGAATGATGAATTGGAGGGAATAGTTTTTGATGATGTACCCGAAGCTCTAGAAAAGTGGAATGCCTTGGGCATAAAGGTTGTTTAATTTACTGATTATTAGCTCTATACCTCTTTTCGATTCCTTTGTTAACTTCCTATAAGATTTTTGCATTTTTTATTCTTCATGTATTTTGACCCTACGCATCTTTGTTGCATACGTAAGATGCCGATATTTGGTACAATGGTATAAGATGACCATAGGTTGATATTCCCTCTATTAGCTAAAGGGAATAACTTGTGTGGCTGTGTGAGTATATGATACCTTTCCATATCATTAGAATTTAACCATTTTATTTGAATTTCCATATATATTGTCTTACGTGTACTCTTTCAATGTTCAATCTCTTCATCCATTGGTTTGGTCTTAGCTTAGGTGTCTACAGTGGGACCCTGTGTTTGGATGTCCCCACCCAACCAAAATTCCTTTGTAACATATGCTCAACACTGTGAGCCACCCATTACATCCTTATCTTTATCCTACCATAATACCATTCTTTTTCCTTTTGTGTCACATGTTGACTCACTGATGGACCCACTATATTGGCATCACATGACTACTAATCTACTATCAAAGAATACGCATAAAGAATTGGCCTGAAGGGACATTCCAGCAATTATAACACAAGACAAAAATACCATACAGTATATACTTATAAATATGGTAAAACTATAAAATGAAACATGATTATAATACCTATTTAGCGTACAGTTAATATTAATATAGAATACAAATTCAAATGGATCTGTCATACTTTTTACTGTAAAAATATTCAACTCCTCTCAGTCGGAGTTTGTTGAGGGTAAAGCAGTTGTTATTTTTAGTTGGGCAAGAATGAAACAACTTGAGCAATCACATCACGTTTTATATGCAGTGTTTATCAGGTGTTTTGAGAGCATATTTTCTTGTATTTCAATTGCTTTTTCTGATCTAAATGCGACAGGTGTACATATATTCTAGCGGCAGCAGGTTGGCGCAAAGGCTAATATTTGGAAAAACAAACTATGGGGACCTAAGAAAATTTCTATCTGGGTTTTTTGACACCACAGTGGGGTAATGCCGATATTGATGCTTCCCTTTGATGATTGTCTTAAGTTGCCTTGTATTCACTCAAAACTCTTTTGTAGGAACAAAAAAGAGACACAAAGTTATGTTGAAATTTCTCAGTCACTTGGTGTTGATAAGCCATCAGATATTTTATTTGTCACTGATGTGTATCAAGAAGCCACAGCTGCAAAGGGAGCAGGTATGTGCATTTTTTTCTTCCGAATCTCATCATTTATTGAGTTGAATTTTATCCATCAGTTGTAAAACTTGTTACATTTTCGATAAGCCTAAAGTTTCACATGATTGTAGTAATTAATTTTTTTACCTGCAGTGAAGACAATATGAATTAAGTCAGTTATTTTAAACTTAAAAGTTTAAATTATTTTAACTTTTGGTAAACAAGAAAATGTCATATTATGATTCACATGAAATGGAAAATCAACATCAAATTTGGCTTAGTAAATACAATAGTCTTTGTGAACTTCATCCACTTGTATACCAATTGCACCTAGGCACTTTTTCTAGTCAATACAGAACATGGTTTTTTCCAATTCGCCTTTTCACACTCAGCACTAATGAGCTTGGTGAGTGGCCCAGCAATGAAACTAGGTTAGCCATATTAGATTTTGAGCCTAGTTCAACCTTACAGAACCGGCTTGTAAAGGGAGATGTTCCCAAGCTTTATAAGCTCTTATTAGGTAGTATCTGTAGTCAATGTGAGAGTGGGGTTTTTCACAACAGTTTGCTCGTCTTTTGGACTAACTGCCGGCCAAAATCAAGATTTACCACCCTGCGCAAAAGCCATTAGTGTGAGTGAAACCCTCCAATTGGTATGCTAGAGAAATTTATCTGGCCTTCTCTTGAGATTCAATTTGTATGAACTAAAGAAGAAACTGCTTATTTTGTCTCCACGTCGATTTGTCAACAATTGTCTATGTTTCAGGTTTGGAGGTGATAATTTCTATTCGACCTGGAAATGGACCTCTTCCTGGAAGTCATGGGTTCAAGACAGTTAAATCCTTCGCGGAGATCTAAGAGTAGTTGCAGTCATCTTTGATGATATTAAACGTTATGATAATTAAGGACATTGTAGCGTTTACTTCTTAACATGAAATAATGTATTTCAAATTTCAACGAGTTTCAGATATAAACTTGCCTCTTTGAAAACAAAATGTAAATATGGTCATGTTGCATGCATTCTCATTAGCATTATTATATAAGGCTCATTCTTGTGCAGATGAGGCATATTCTTAGTTGTAAAACAAAATTTTACTTGTGAATCATGAGTCAAAAAGACTTATTAGATGGTTGAAGACTTGTCATGGATATGTGCTAACTGTTGAGAGTTTTTACTCGAATTGTAAACTGTCAAAAAAATGTTTATTAATTTTTTTTTTCTTTGCTTTCAGGTTATTTTTACTCTTAAAATCAACATTTCAAATACCTTTTATTACTGATGATAACTTTTATCTGCTGATGTCAATTATTACTCTTAATGACTTCATTTTGTTAACATATTAGAATAGTTTATTTTGATAAGGGCTTAATCTTTCTAAAATTAGTTTTGATTTAGTCATACTCTTTTCTTATTTTTTATAATAATGTAATAGTCAAACTTTAGTCAAGTCAAAACATCTTCTCTGCATAAAAATCATCGCCTTATCTTTCCACATATAATGAATGAGAAAAATACACTTGATATGACGAAAAGGATTTTTTCATTGAATTTTCGTCTGATGTCGTTGCAATAAAATTGTGACTATTTTGCTTATCCTAAAACTGCATGAATGAGATTATTTAAAAGTTAATGATTTTTTTTAAACAAAAAGAAGATAAAATTCCAAAATAGGAAATTTTCAACTATGATATTCATTTCCCAAATGAGCAGTGCTATATTTACAAAAGTTTTACCAGCAAAAAGCTATTTTAGTCTTTCAATGCGTGAGAAGTTACTATGATCGTGATCTTTAAATTTATCAAAATTGCTAATATATATCCATAATTTCTCTTTGGTTGGTATTAGATTAAATCGACCAATAAAAAATACATTCGAAACTAAATTGATTATCCTAAAATAGATCTGATGACCGATGTGAATAATAAAAAAGATATTTGTATGTATGTTTTGCAATTGTTATACATTCAAAGATTATAATAATATAGTCTTACACATTCAAGAATCAAAATGTCCCTTCATCCAAATTTGACATCCCTGTTACTCTCTTAGTATTGCATTATTCTTGTTAGATTGAGATTACTACTACATGGCACATGCATGTTGCGGATAGAGCAACTCCATAAAGACTTCTTGTACTCTATGATCAATCCATATGAGATATGTATAGACCTTTTGTTCATGCATAGTATGGTGTATTATTGAAATCAACAACATTGCGGTAAGTAGATATAATTCGTTGGACAGAAATAAGATGACTCATATAGTGACTTTAGCAAATTGAATACTCAAAATCTAAACTATTTGATATTCATGAATGGCTGAGATTATTGACCAAAGTGATAGCTGAATGTATCAAAACCATTTCCATAGAAATATACACCACTTTAAGAATTTTGTTATTTTTGCTTCAAAAAAGAATATTGCTATCTTTGCTTTAAAAAGAATATTGTTATTTATGCATGACTGTTTCTCTTCTGCCGTTTATCTTGAACTTTGAAGGAGTTATTTTATGGGGTATTAAAATCATAAAGAGTAGAAGATGTACATTCAACAAAAGGTTCAACTATTATATATTTAAAAAAAAAAAATCAACTATTCAAAGTTTCCAACACACCAAAACAAAGTCATTGTCAAATTAAAATAGGTACCTTACAAGCTTTTCATCCATTGACTAGTGTAGCATGTTGTATATTGGAACAAAACAACCCTCCAAAACATTGTTATCACAACCCAACTTTCCTCAAGACTTGTTTGATTCTCCATTTTTTTTCACATTTCCCCTTTTTCTACTTTCATCAATAAAGTATTTAAAAAGAAAAATCTATTTTTTTTCTTCATATCTACCTATTTCCACATATAACATAACATGGAGTAGCAAACAACATGCCTAATCTCAAGTAAACAATTTAGCTTGATGCATATGTATTCATTAAAAAGTGCTTATTATATTTGCTTGAATAAGGAAAAGTTCCTTCCAAGCATGTGGTCATAGTAACATGGTCTTTTCATAAACCACCTAATTAGTTCCCATCTTTGTCAAAAAAAAAAAGAGTCTAAGATGCCAATAAATATCTACATGGATTTAGATTTGGTGCATTAACTGCATCACACGGTTTTTCGATCTCAACCACCTGATCTTAAATTAACATCCGAGGTCGTTTAAAACTGATTTGTTATTGTGTAATTTAAACCTCCGATTTCATATTAACGATCAATATCATTTATTGCGTGAAATCACATGCTTTTTCCACTAGTGTTAATCTAGATCCTATATATAGAAGATATTTGAACATTGAAGTTGCATAAAACTAGAAAAGAAAAAGATATTGGCGGTTTTGTTGTTCAATGCATCACTAGCAATAGGGACCAACCAAGATGTACCTAAATGACAAAGCAAAGTCTAAAAAGGAGGAAGAAAAAGAAAAAGGGTAGTGGTCTTCACGTTTTCTCTGCTTTTGTAATTTACATTTTGTTTCTTTTTAGCCTCACTTTCTCTTAGCAAGATCATTGTAAACAAAAGTCCCACTTTCTCTCTATCTTATCTTTCTCTCTTTGTCATTTTGTCAACCCTACTATGCTTCTTATTCAATCTTAGAAAATTCAAATACATTAAACAATGAACATAGAGAGTGAAAAATGAAAACAAGAGAAAAGAAACATTTTTGGCTGATTCAAGTTTATAAAATATGTAAATTGTTGCTAATCCCATTCAACATTTATTACTATGTTGATTAAAGATTCCATGCAAAGCACATAGAAAAAAAATAATATTGAATAATAGATATAAAATTTTGCTACATCATTAGAGAAAGACTTTTCTTAAAATAGATCAATTTCAGTTTTAACCGAATCATTTTATAAGATATAAAATTTACTCTAAATACATAATCTGTATATGATACAAAATATTTTCAACACTAAGTTCTTTTAGGACCAAAGACATTTTCAACACTAACATCTTTAAGGATTAAAGACATTTTCAATACTACATTTTGTTTCCTTCAACTGTGATTTGATGAAAACTACAAATTTGAAACTTCCAATAATAGACGTAAGATTTTGAAAAACGGATTGCGACCCTAACGTCAAGGTTTTTGATGTCTTCGCGATTGCATCACAAACGCAATTTCAGCTGCATTCGTTGTATTTGACTGTAATTTTCTAGAATATGGTCACCTAAATTAGATGTGATAACAAAAATTCAAACAAGTAACATTCTACTACTTGTTTTTTTTTCTTTTATTTTTATTGTCCTTGTTTCCCTTCTCATATCACACACAACAATATTTTTCTTTTTGCATACTTTGAAATTTATGTCTATTGTGAGAATTTTCATGTACTAGGGAACAGTCACTGAGTACAAAAAATATTTATTCACCAAATGATTGAAGGATAACTGTTCTTAACAATTTTAATTAATGATCAACACAGACATAGATCCTATACTAGTTACTAAAAAATATAATTTTTATGATCAATACTCATAGTCTCATACATAGGTCCCTTGTCTAGATCGTAAGAAGTACAAGTTGGTAACATTATTATGCATAAATGTTCTGCACTTAATTAAAAAAGATGCAAAGACAGGAAAGTCTTTGCAATATTTCTTCATCGAAAAGGATATTGAAAATTGAAACATAATTTTTTTTTCCTTTCAAAAAGGAGTCATATGGAAAACAAAAACAACAAAAATTTAAAGAAAAGATGACAAACCAAAACATATATGATCGTATATATGTCCGAGTTAGGTCTTAACCCTCCGGTTCCCACCAAAAGGGAACATGGTAATCAGAGTTCGACCAGAAAATCAATAAAGTCTGATCAATAATTGTTTTGATCACTATTCAGACTCGAATTCTTTAGAATAATTTGCATTTAGCCTTAAACTTAGATAGTGGCATAAAAAGAAGATGGACCCCCTCAACCTTCACCAAGCTAAACACCCCACCTTCTTGTTGGTTCAGCTTTATATGATGATGACCACATAGTACATGGTTTTGCTAAGTCTTTCTGAAGACTGATTTCCAGTACAATGTGTCAGTGTCCCCCTCAAAGCTTCCTTATTTTTCTCAAAAAAAAAATCTCTTTTCTTCTCTTTGCCTTCTTTGGATTGTGTTAATCTCTCAACACAACTTCACATGTGGTGTGGTTGGTGTGAAACATGAATCACACACACACAAAAAAAAAAAAACTTTGATGAAGCTTATTGATTAAATTCATCATATAATGAATTAATTAAAAAGACATCTCATCTTATAATTATACCTAAGATGTGATTTTATAACAAAAATAATAATTGAAGAAGTAACTATTCATGAAATATGAATAAGGAAAATAAAACAAAATTCATTAGACAAAGTGACTTTTTTCTTCTTCTTTCATTTATGGAAATGAAAATGATAGCAAATAATTATAGATTAAAGACAAAACATAAGATAATTAAAGAAGAGAAAAAGGATCTTGACCATTTCATGGTTAAGACTAAGAAGAAATCCACTATTACAAATGAAACCAAGCTATGTATTGTACCTTGTTTCAAAACCCATGTAGTAAAATTCTCAATCTAAATGACCCACATAGCAAGTTTCAATCTTTTACACAACAATCAATTATTTCCTCTTCAAGAATTTGATTGTGAAACTCTAGGTGAAGAAAGAGGAAACAGAGGAAGAAGCTGTGGCTCTGCATCTCTTGGTGTAGTAATAGGAGAGGGGTGCAAATAGTAACCTCTTTCAGCAATTGCTTTGTCTTCCTCTGATGAGTTCCCTAATGAAGGTGAAGATTTATCAAAAGGGTCATCGTTCAATGGTGTGACAGGGCTAAGAGCAAGAGAAGGAAAATCAAGCAAGCTTGGAGAGAGAATTTCTTGTTGTTGTTTCCTTGGTGAGAAATTGGAATTCTGGGAAAAATTTGGCATAAGGGTGTTCAGCATAAGAACACTGTTCTTGAGACTGTTTCTTCTTTCATATAATTTGAAACCTTGTTTCTTTGGTGCTGTTTTGATTGGTGGGATGTTAAAGTTTCTTGTTTGTTGAGGTAGATCTTGTTGTTGGTTTGGTTTTGTTGTTGGTTTTGTTGTTGTTGGTGTTGTTGAGGATGTTTCTGAGGAACCAGTTAACATTTGAACTACTTGTTTGAAAGTGGTTGTGTCAGCTTGAACAAAGGTTGTTGGATAAGGATTTGAATCAGATCTGGGGATTGTTTTTGGAGTGAGAGGTGGTGTTGGAATTTGGATTCCATTGCTGTTGGAATTGCTGCTACTCATGCAGTTGCTTACATTGCTTTTTGGTGAGTTCATTGGTGATGGATTCTCTCTTTCATGATGATGATGATGATGAAGTCTTGAGCTGATTTCCATTGATGAGGGAGAGAATTCTCTCTCTCTTTTTTCTCTCTCAAAAACAAAATTGAGAAGGGAGAGAGGAAAGAGGGAGAAAAAGGGGAGATTGGACAAGAAATGTGAAAGAGTGAAAAACAAGGCTTTGAGGAAAGAATGAGGGGTTGGGAGGGTGAGAGTTGCTTATTGTGACCTTGTTTTGTTTGGTTGTGCCTCTTTCTTTCTATATACTATTTTCTTTTTATTGTAGACTACTATTCAAACTTTTCAAGAGTGTTGAAAATGATGTTTAGAATACCAGTTACATTATCAAATGTTTGAGTTCACGTGGTTAACGATGAATGATTCGTGAGAATCAATATTTGAATTCCAACGACACTAACTATTAGTCCGACTTCATTTATCTTTGTGCAAAAAACTCACTTACATAAGTTATGATCGTCAAGTTGGTGTGATTCTCTTAATTCTAGTATTTTTTCGTGTAAATCAAGCATCTTCTACAGAAAAACTAAAGAGACTAAGTAATCTTCGAGTTAGATATATATTTAATATTATATGAGAATGTGTATATTAATCTTTCCTAATCAATTTTTTCATCTCAGTGTAGAAAATTGAATTTTGTCATATTTTAATTTGGTGAAGCTTTGGAAGTTTGGTTGGCTAGGAAAAAGAAATGCACTCAAACGGTTTTAGGATTTATAAAGACAGAAAGCAAGATAATTGAATTTTTTTAGCAATAAGAATAGTGATTATTTTATTTAGTCATAATTTTGGCGTTTTAATATAAATGTAGCATTGACTTCAGAGCCAAACCACAAAGACTAATGTATGCTTTGATGGGATTGGTGATGAATAAGTTTTGATTGCCATACCAATTATTCATTCAGTCTTAGATTGTGGCTTTTGTTTTTCTTTGTAACAGAGCGTGTACTTCACGCACTAATCATGTAATGAGTATGGACAAACTCTACCACCATACATACACAACTATATGTAACTATGACAAGAGGAAGATATTATAAGAGGATGACGCATTTTGTTTGAGAATTCAAAGTATGAAAATTATTTATTTTGCAAATTTTTATGTCAGTTTAATATATAGTCTAGTTCTCTTATCTCTTTCAATTCTTTTACTAGATTATTACTAGCTGACTAATATACATCTTGTATGCATATACTTGGTGCTTCAAAAAATTTACATAATACTTGGAGTATGTTAAAAGTCACATATTCATTTGTGTGGTTAATTTTGGCTTAATCCAATGGTTTAGGAGGTCTGTAGACATATTAAGATAGTAAAATATACTATTACTTCAAATATTTTTAAAAATAGATAAAAATGAGCTTCAAACAATCTCCAACTTGAGATCTTATATTCGATTCTCTTCAGGTGTCAATTTAGGTGGGCCAATTTAACTTCTTAAAAAAAAAACATTCTCCAACTTTTGTTTATTTATCTTAAATGGAATCCTAAATTTCTTATAAAAAATGATAAAAAAAAACTCAATTCGTATTTTGGGCTAGCTCCTTGATTACATACGAGAAAACAACTCATTTAGGCCCAACTTGGTCGAGCTTTGTTTGACCATGCCGAGACCTAACCATGTGTGTTTTAGATTGAATTTATAGTCAGGCTTGATAAAACTATGGGCTGGTTTAACCTGACTCGGTTTTCTAGTTTGACCTGTTGAACTAGGACATGATGGACGGTCGATTTGATATAACTCATATATTCATCAACTATGAAGAAAACAATGATTAAATTTGACATTTATGCATTTGTAATCTCGATCGTTTAATAAATCTCAATCTTTTCATCTTTATTTAACGATTGGAATCACATTAGTGAATACTATTTTTTTTATCAAGTAATCTAATGAATGATATTTTTTAAGGCGTGGAATTCAGAAAGAAAAAAAAAATTGATTTGATGGTAGTAAGCAAACTCTACAAGCAAGAAGAGAGTCAAAGTTATGATTTTGGTTGTGTATGGGCTTCCAAGACAGGAATTTAAACAAATCTTATCTCAATTTATGAGTCACGAGTTGATGATATTTGGAGACAGTTTTAGTGCGATTTAATGTAATTGGCAACTCCTGTAATATCTTATTTTCTGTGTAAACAGTAAATATTCTACTTCAGTGGCTGATCCTGTATATGTAATAATAACTGGTTTCAATACTTCATAGTTCTTTCTTTTCTTTTTTTTTTGCTTGAGATGATTCATAGTTGAGACAGTATACACTCTTTTTACTTTGATCTGAATAAAAATTTTCTGGTTAATTAGATTAAATTTATCATTATTAAGTCCGGTCACAAACTTTTAATTTAATGTTTTGATTTTTGTAGATTAATTTATTTTGAGAATATATTATAACAGAAATTTAAGACAATTCAAAATGAAGGACGGGGTATATATATTTTTCTGAAGAGGCTAAAATGAATTATATTACCACAACAAAAGAACCCCCTAGCACAAGGAGTACCAGAGGAGAAACAACTGTGTCAGAACAATATTTACAATCACTAAACAGCGAAAATAGAAACAGAAATAACAGTCAACCTATGCCCAAAATAGAGAATGGGCTAAGCCACCAGGCATGTAAATTGAGGGAGAGCGTAGGGTATTTCTCCTTCAACCACATGAAAGTGAGTGACTTTATTTTATCGACCACCTGAATAATTGAGCTTTGCTTGCCATTAAATAACCTGTTATTTCTTTCTTTCCATATTTCCCACGTAGTTGCGAACCAAATAACCTGCAGGATAGTACGACGATCCTTCACGGCTCCATCATCCCAGGAGAACTGATTAAAATGGTAAATCACACCAAGAGGAAGGGCCGTTGAGAAACCCAACCCCCTCAAAAGGCACTGCCACACCGAGCCAAACGTAGAACAATGCAGAAACAGATGATTGGTAGTTTCAATAGAATTACAATCAGCAATACACATCCGGGAATCAAGAGTAATCACCCCACGACGAAGGAGATTATCCTTCGTTGGCAACCTATCACGGAACAGGCACCACACAAACAGCACGACCTTAAGGGGAACTTGTTGATGCCAGATAGTTGGGACCGCCACCGTTGAAGCTGCAGCCGATTCGGAAGTGAGAACTGAATAAGCACTTCGGACAGAAAAAGTAGAAGATGTTTCCAGCTTCCAACGCCAAGTATCAGCTGAATCAACCTGCAAAGACACACTTTGGAGTAATATGATTAGCCTTGTAGATATATATATTCTCACATATTAGATGGATGAGACTTTTGATAGAAATCACTTACTCAAACCATTTGCTTGAATGAACAGACAAAATATTCTCAAGAATGGAACAAAAATTCATTCTGTACTCAGATTAACTCTTCAAACATCAAATATATGGTACAATTGAATTTTTTTTTCTTCATAAAGAACAATCATATATATCATATCAAAAGATTGGTGGATTTTAGCATAGATCACCTTATAGATGTTTTATTATGAACAAGTATTATATATTCAGTATATAATTTAAGAATGTTAGCAAATAAAAAAGTATATAATTATGGAAAATACAGTACTAGTATTAGTATAGTGCAACAATTACGTCATAAGAATATTTTTTTTACAAACGTCATAAGAATATTAAAGTGTGCTTAATTTGAGATGTAATCCTTGTAGATATATATATTCTCACATATTAGATGGATGAGACTTTTGATAGAAATCACTTACTCAAACCATTTGCATTGAATGAACAGACAAAATATTCTCAAGAATGGAACAAAAATTCATTCTGTACTCAGATTAACTCTTTAAACATCAAACATATGGTACAATTGAATTTTTTTTCTTCATAAAGAACAATCATATATATCATATCAAAAGATTGGTGGATTTTAGCATAGATCACCTTATAGATGTTTTATTATGAACAAGTATTTGAAAACCGTATAAAACTCCAACAATCACTTACGTAGTCAAAAGTAGAAGATCACGATGCTCATCATCTTCATAAGGATGACTTGATCAGTGTTGGTTCGACTAAAACAAAGAAAACAAATATTATTTGAGTTTTAAAACACTCGTATTTGGTTCTGATTGTTTTTGTCAAACCAACACCAATACAATCACTCTTTAAGTTATGAGGACGAATACCACAGTAAATTTCTATTTTTAGAAGGTGACATTGATCACCATTGAAATTTAGAACAATTTTTAACTTTGAAATACAATGGTGGATCAAAGTTTTCCGCCGCAGAAGTAGCTTCAATAGAATATGTTATTGGCTTGCTAATGCTTGCTGTCTCCTCTTGGAGAACCATATTTCAGTTAGATAAATAAAAGCTAGTTGCAGCCCATATTGGAGGAGATGCATGCACTTATGGCACTGTATATCAGTGGGTAAAATTCTACAAGGACTTTTTCATGTTCCTAATTAAAATATGATATTGAATCATAAAAGGAAAAATTATGTTTAAAAACAAACGTCATGCTAACAAATATCCTAAGAGTATTTTTTAAGAAATCTATAAAAAGAAACTTTGTCTTGAAAATACATACATGTAGAAGTCTTAATTATACAATTTTTTTATGTAAAAATCACTACTTTTAATTGCTTTAACAATACCCCAAAGACACTTGTTAACATTTTCCTATAAACAATACTATTAGACTTCTAGTTAATTTATGTGATAGATCCTCTTGTTTTTCTCTTTAATAACGTGAAACTCATAGGTTTCCTTGCGCTCGAGGCAATATCTTTGAGGCAATATGTTCAGTGGGTGAGTCGTTGAAAACTAAATGTGAACACTCCTTTTAAAAGAGATTCAAACCGTGATTCGTCATATTATAAGAATTAGTCTTTTCTGTTGGACTCAATTCTAATATTTGATTTTTTGAAGTATCTACCTTCCAAATAGATGCTTTTATGACAAGTTTTGTAGTTTCAACGGTCCATTATTTTCAATGTGTCTTTAGATTTAATCCATAAATCTTCCTCCAGTCATTAATTATATAATAATGTTAGTATTAATTTAAGCTTATTTAATCAGTATTTGCACCTTAATTAATTTCTCATGTGAATCAGTTTTGTTCTTCAAACAAATGCAGAAGGCTGCACTTATGGGATTCCATGACTTTCATTCTCCAAAGCTTCTGATTGGTAATGTGTAATTTCATGTCCACTCTCCACTTGAGTAAGTGGTTTAAATTGTTCTTTCCACACTTTAAAAAAATCTTGTAAAAGCAAAAAAAGAAAGGGGAATCAAATTCTGAATTATATTTGTATTTTTTTTTTACATTAAAAAAAGAGTGAGGTGGGGGACCAAATGCCAATAAGACAAAGTCACTGTTTTTAAGAATTGTTTTATTACCCTTTAAATGTATAATAATCATTATTTTTAGGATTGTGGAATTCCTTTTAAAACTCATCTGTTATGTAAAATTATGAATTTATTACTATCTTGAGTGACAAATAAGAAACGTTCTAGTTATGATTGTAGTCAAATTCATTGAATTCTAATCATAGGGAAATATTAAGTGGCGTGGAAAGTAAATAACACCATCAAAAATATATTTGTTGAAATAATCTTATGGTCTTGTTAACCAGTGTCCTCGGGACAATGGTTAAGGAATCTACAAATAAAAAATTTATTTTGAAAATATAAAATGTAATTTTTGATAAAGTAATGATTACACATTTTTTTCATGAAAACTGACTTGTTTTAGATGTTTAACCATTGCTTTTGGGGCACTGGTTAACATTCTCCATAATCTTATTCTCTCAATTTCGAAAATGGATTCTCTCGTATGTAATTTACAAACGAAAGATTAAAGTGTGATATATAACCATTCAAATTCACTTTATCTAAATATGTTATGTGTTTTTTTCTTTTGATGAATGGTGAGAGATCACACTTCTCTTTCTTTTTAATTTTTTTTAACAAATGTTCTAAGGTCACTTGTTAGTATTACCCTAATTTCATTAATACTTCCTCCGATCTCTATCATAAGATAAAATTCACTTTTTAAATTCATTTAATAAATGACGTATTTAAAAAGTGAATTATCTCTTATAATAGAGACCGGGTTAATATGTTTGGAAAAACCTTTTACCACAATTTCTTTTAAGAAACCACAACTAAAATCAGTGAAAGTTCTTTAATGATGATTAGAGAACCAAAAATACACTTTTTTTTATCAAGAAATAAGTCTCCAAAAAGGGTTGATGAGATACTAAAATCAGTGAAAGTTTAAGTGTCAAGAAGCTATAAAATGGATTTGAGGGAGAAAGTGAGATACCATGTCCACCTTCAAGTGGGAAATGAGTAAGCATTGATGAATGACTAGCAATGAATAAGATGACAAAGCGCAATACCAAACTATATGAGACATCTTGATCAACAAAAGAGACCAATACTAAAGTCAAGTCATGATCTATATTTCTGAAAATGACCCTTTATTTATTTTTTGGTTCCTCAACTCTAGTGTTGGAGACATATGATTGGAGAATTCATGTTACTAGTTTCAAATTCATCATCAATCAATGACATTATTAATGGAATCAACCCATTTGCTTACAATAGGAAAATATGTCTTGTGTTTGTTTATCTCTAAAGAAACCAAAAAGTAAAAACAAATCTTCATGACCAAGCACCTTATTCTTACATGAGTCAATTTCAAGCTTCAATTCATGTAAATAGAACAATAACCTTTCAAAAGGGTAAATAGACCAATTGCTATCCTTCTAGGTAGTATGTCTTCATAATAATGGATAGATATAATTTCTTAGTTAATTTTTTCATTTCTTGGATCAAGTTTAGCTCTCACAATCAACTTTTGAAATGATGCAGTAGCTATAAGTTTATTATTAATTGATTTGATTAAGAGACTATCTTGATCAAAGTTTAGAAATGTATAATCCAATTTGTAATATATCTAAAGTGAGAGGCTTATATTGATTCAAGTGTAAAATTAAAGGAAGCATTTAGAGTTTTTACTCATTATTATTAATTGTTTATAGTTAGTGCTTTTAGTTAACTACACATGAGTGAGTCAGTAGTGTAATAAATTTATATATCTCAAGAACCATGTAATATAACCTTGAAGACACAAAACAAATTAAAATATTTCATGATGCTATAACTTTATCAAACCTTGATGTATTTATTTATCTTCCAAATACTTCCATGTGCTACTTTCATAGAATGTGTCAAATGTCAATTGGCCAAGACACATCTGTTGGTAAGTTATGAAGTATTCTATCATATCAAATACAATAAATTAACCAGGAAATTAGGGAAAAGTAATAATAAGAAAAAGTTAATTGGCCGGCTTGACTATAGGAACATTAACAATGTAAAGTATTAGGTGTCACATTATTGGTCATATGAGGGAGGAGGAACAGTAGATGACAACTTATAGTGAGAATCCTTAATTGCTTTGAAATTTTGAGATATGCTGGCTTTGCAGGGTCCTCCAAACTTAGGCTTTAATTATGTCACCGTCACGGCCGGTTTAATTTTTTTTAGGCATGTGTATGTTGAGCTCTTTGTACTACAACTATCTTTTCTTGACAGTACAATTAGGATTAATTTTGTTGTTGTAAATAAGTATACTCGACTAATTAATCCCTTAATCCGAGTAGGACCATAATATATGAAAAATACTCACTTAAGTGTTTTCACGTTTACTGCATTCTAAAGTCTGAATTCGATCTCATGACTACTAAGTTTAGTTGTAAAAAACTGGAACAAACTATCCAAAAACATAGGACGCTTAAAACATATACT
>Ga0315913_1000724_pt1 | contig 31873 bp, 11 predicted proteins | sample MpolsnodulesMG_FD_207736 | JGI IMG/M metagenome (GOLD analysis project Ga0315913, IMG submission 207736) | Medicago polymorpha root nodule microbial communities from Los Angeles, California, United States - small nodules | ecosystem: Host-associated > Plants > Roots > Nodule | place: USA...
CACTTTGAGTAGCAAAATTTGAACAAACCACTATTTTTCGGGATCCGCAATTGACAACACTGCTTATAGTGCATTATTTCGTGATCTCTTCACGGGGAATCAACTTTGACACTACTGCTAAAATGCTTAATTTTTGTAAGAGTATGGATGAGCTTAAACTTACATGCCAGATTTGCGATTTGCATTGGAAGGTACTGGGAGGGAATTGGAATGGAAGAATATTGATTCATACAGAGACGGAAAAAGGGTTAACTGTTGATTCAGAACCTATAGCTAAGAGACAGGGATAGAGAAGAAGGAAAAACCAAAAATATCACAGTACTTTTGATCATGAAATCAATCTGATTCATTTTGTACCTTTCAATCATTGAAATAATGGGTCATGTTCTGTGTGTCTAGTTGATTCTATCACATTGCTTTACAACTGTTGCTGGGAATGGGAAGTCTGTTTAACATTAGAATGCCAACTGGATTGAATTTATTAGATGTTTTTAGTTTAACAGATTGTTGCTACATTATGCTTTCAACGATGGGTATCTTAAATCTTTTGATCTAGTTAGTATTTAATAAAAAATATTTGATCATATCCTTGGCTCTTTTCTGTGTACGATTTATTTTCTTATGTTTTGCTTCTGCATCACTATTCCCCTTATCTTGACTTTTATATCACTTAATTTATTGCTGCTGTCTGGGCCTTGATTGTTTTTTCTCATATATTTGGAGAAGCTGATGCTTCCAGTGAAGAACTTTCTAAACAGCTTGATAGAGGACACAAAATCAACTGTCCTTGGAGAGGTAATAGCTGTCCAGAAAGCTTGGTGCAGTTTCCTCCTACCTCACATTCAGCTCTTATCGGAGGTTTCAAGGACCGGTGTGATGGACTCTTGCAGTTCTACTCTCTTCCCATTGTATCTTCATCTGCAGTTGAGCAGATGCGGGTTACACATGGCCCTCAAATCGATAGATTTATTGCTCAATTGCAAATTCAGACAGCTGGAGAATTGGGGTACAGAGCAGAAACCAGCCTTACTGGAGAACAGGCTCCTCATTCATACTCACATGTAAGGTTTTCTCAGATACATCATTTATCTTAATTTTTTATTTTATTGTATTTTATTCCAATTTGGTTTTTGTTGTTATTATCTCCATCCTTAGATTAATGTACCATTTCAATAGGCACAAAAGCTTATAAGTCTCTGTGGATGGGAGCCACGGTGGCTGCCTAATGTGCTCGACTGTGGAGAACAGTCGGCTGAATCTGCTAAAAATGGGTACAACTCTGATCCAGCCAAAGGCTCTGCACCAGGTCCGGCTCCAAGCAAGGAGTTTTCAAATTCGTCCAGGAAAGATACTGGGGATAACGATGTACTGGGTTCAGAATTTAATTGTGAATCGAGGTCACCTTTGTTAGATTGTAGCTTATGTGGAGCGACAGTTAGAATATGGGATTTCTTGACTGCCCCCCGTCCAGTTCATTTGGCTCCCTGTGGGACCGATACCCCTCAAACGAGCAAGAAAATAGCATCATTGCGAGGAATAAGTGCAGCTAGTGGTATCAATGAATGGGCTGCTGCTGATGGTGTTGAGAAAGAGAGAACTGGAGACCGTGACGAGGCGACAACATCCAGTAAAAGGAAATTAGTATCCAATAAAGGTTTGGATTTAAATCTTAAAATGGCTAGTGGGCCATGTCGTTCTCTAATAAATGTGACTTCAACCTTAGATCATGTGCAATATGCTGGTGAAGGAAGCAATTTAAGGAATAGGTGGCCTTCAGGAAGTGATGTTGGTGATCCGGAAGCTTCTTATGAATCACAAGGCCCCAATGTACGCAAGCGCAGGTTGGATGATGGTGCAACCAGAGCTGACAGGCCACCTCTAAGCATGCAACAGGCTGATAGTGCTGACAGAACTGTAGTTAACCGTGATAATAATGAAATCAGTGGTGGTCAGCAGTTTTCAGCTGGCCCATCAAAGCGTGCCCGTGATACTAATCATTTAGAAACACTCCAGTTTTCATTAAGAAATCCTTCTGGTGCTGTACCCAGCTATTCAGCGAATATTCAATCAGAAGCAGAGGAAAACGCAGTTAACCAGTTGAACGCAGAGAAGGACCATGTTACCAGCATGCCATTTACTAGAGAGTCCACTCATGCATCATCTGTTATTGCGATGAATGGGCATTATCACAGTTCAGATGATGAATCAATGGAAAGTGTTGAAAATTCTCCTGCAGATTTTAATGAAATCAATTTCCCTTCTGTTGATTTGAATGAAACATCAGAGTTGAATAGCAGCTATCAAGCACAACAGAGTGCTTGTAACCAACCTCCTTTAGAAAGAACAGGAGGGGAAGCAGGTCTTAGCAGTTCAAATGTTTGTGGGGAAGTTTTGAACACAGAGATATTGACTGCACAGGCTAGGGATGGTCCTAGTTTTGGTATTAGTTGCGGAAGTGTTGGTATGGGTGCAAGTCACGAGGCTGAAATCCACGGGACTGATGTCTCAGTTCATCGAGTTGATAGTTTGGGCGATGCTGAGCAAATTGCTGAAGTGATCGAAAATCAGGGCCAAGTTAGTGAATTTGCACCATATCATGGACATAATGGCGATTTTGTGCCAGAAGAAATGAGTCGAGAAGATCCTCAAGGGGATAGTCAGGCTGTGGTATCTCAGTCTACAGCAAGGGTTGATAGTGGCTCAAAAACTATAGCTTCAACCAAGGTCGAGTCTGTTGAAAGTGGTGAAAAGACCAGTTGTAGCATGGAGACGCCAGGCCTTGAAAATAGTGCGCATCCGTCCCTTTCTTGCAATGCTGTTGTATGTTCTGCCTATGAAGTGTCCAAGGAAGAAGTTACTCAGACTGGGAAGCCATCTTATATTGATGATGGGGCTCATCCGTCTCTTTCTTGCAATGCTGTTGTATGTTCTGCCTATGAAGTGTCCAAGGAAGAAGTTGCTCAGACTGGGAAGCCATCTTATATTGATGATGGGGCTCATCCATCTCTTTCTTGCAATGCGGTTGTATGTTCCGCCTATGAAGTGTCCAAGGAAGAAGTTACTCAGATTAGGAAGCCATCTTATATTGATGATAGTGCTAATCCGTCTCTTTCTTGCAATGCTGTTGTATGTTCTGCCTATGAAGTGTCCAAGGAAGAAGTTACTCAGACCGGGAAGGAATCTTATATTGATGATAGTACACATCATGAATCAGGCAATTTAGATGCTGATGTTGTGGGTACGCCTGTTGATAATTGTTTTTTAAAATTTCATACAGTTCTTTCTATCTCAATTATGTTTTGATATGCTCTTCCAGTCTTGTCCCCTTATCCTATCATTCATCCAGACGCTCAGTGTGAATAGTTAGTATAATCTGTTTTGAGGTATGAATAATTACATCGTAATATGGCTACCAGTCTCTCTCCTAACAATATGATTATGTAGTGTTTAATTATAAAAAGTTATTTGGTGATTGAAATTTGAAATATGTAAATGCCAATGACAAGCATGAGTAGTAATATTAGAAGGCCTTATAAAAAATGGCTTGATTATTGGAGTGGAGGGAACAATTTATAGATCCAGAGGGAAGAGAGTGGAGTATAGCCTGTTGTTTGGATGTCTAGTGAAGAAGGGGGAAGCATGCGTCCATTCCTTGTTTGGGAATCATCCCTGTCTTTTCAATTTATTGCTTAAAATTCAACCCCCCCTCTCTCCCTTCTCTCTTTTAGAAGCCTTCTTTTCTCACAGCTGTTTGTTGTACATTAACTATTTGGCTTGTTTCTAATGATCAGGGACTCCTTACAGAGACAACAGTAGTGGACGTGTTGAATTTGATCCAATCAAATTACATAATGACTACTGTCCTTGGGTGAATGGAGTTGTTGCGGCTGCTGGCTGTGATAGTCCTTGTTCCACTTCTGATGTGGGTCCTGCAGCTCGTTGTGGCTGGCAGCTGACTTTGGAAGCCCTTGATTCTTTCCAGTCGCTTGGACATCTTCCAGTGCAAACTCTGGAATCTGAGTCAGCAGCATCCATGTGCAAGGTTTGTTCTGGTTTTCTCACCCTTGTTTTATCCCTGATAAAAGTTGATACTTCATTTTCATGTTGATATTTTCTATGAAAGGTAAGGAATTAGAACTGACAACAGATGTACGAAGGAACAACAACAATCGTTTCACAAGTCACTATTAAAAGTTAGGACTTAGCACACAGACAACAGATGTAAGAAGTGAGGAACAACAAAAACATGTAAACAAGGATGCTACACTTCAAAAATATAAACAACAACAACCAAGCCTTATCCCACTAAGTGGGGTTCAAAAATATAAATAAGTTAATAAAAAATTTACTTGCCAAATACTCCCTCTGCTCTTTCATAATATTGAGAAAAAGTTACAAACTTTGCACTCTTTTAGAAAAGTAATGTCCTTTAATTTCTCTGATTAATAAAAAAAGTAATTGTATTTTTCAAATTGCTCCTCATGATTGCTTGTTCCATGAGAATAAAAGGTTTGATTGGGAAATAAATCTAAATTAATTAATTTTTTTTTTATGAATAATAACATTAAATATGATAGAAGTAGCAGAAAGGGTAGTAGTATTTATTTATTTCTTAGCTTGAAATTTGTTTTTATTTCTACCCAAGACATAATTTTCTGTTTAATAGTGTAGCATAGTATATTATAGTGCTGATGGATGTGAGTTTCTTTTGATAGTTAACATGTTTCATGCAGGGTGACCGGTTCACTTCCAGCCAGAAATTGTTAGCGCGCAACTCCTTTGTAAGAAACCAAGGAAAAAACTAAGACGTTCAGAAAGTTGTCACAAGTTTCATTTCAGTTGAACTGTTTCTTCAGAATGAGTATTATTCCTTTATCCCAATTAAGGTTTATGTTTTTAATCAAATGTCTGTCCAATTTTAAATGTCAATTTTGTTGTCATAATATTTTGATTATTTATTGGATTTTGGTTTTGTATTTACTAGTTTAATAAAAGTATCATTGGATCAAAAACCTTATTGACATGTACAAATTGTTATTGGATGATGTAAAGTGATAGCGGGTGATGAAGTACCTCCAATATTGCAATTTCAGTATGTAGTCTTGCCTGAAAGGGCTATATTGTCTTTTTAATTTGGATTATGATACCTTTAACCCAAAGTAGCTGATTAGAAATCTTCAACTAAGACCATTCGTGCCAGAAATACGAGAATCATAATTCTTTTCTTATCATAAAATATAATCTCTTTGTTTCATATCAAGAGTTAGATTATTTCATAAGAAAAGTCGCAAATTAATAAGTAGTGTAATAAAGTTATAGAACTCAATTATTATTAACCATTTGATGTAAATCATTGTCATGAATGCATAATGGAGTATAATAAAGTTGAGAGAGGAGTCTTGAACAAAACAAAGAACTTGAGAGAGGAGTCTTGAACAAAACAAAGAACTTGAGAGAGGAACTTTATAAATATTATTTTTCAACCACTTATTCTAAACTCGAGAATGATGCACACAATATATAATTTGAGGCATTTGTTATTGTGACAGTCAATATAGGATGGATGAAGTACTCCCTCTGGATTAACGGAACCATTTGTTCATTTTACACATATTAAGAAAAATGTATAAATGAAGGAAAAAGAAAAAATAGTATTAAGTGCTCTTGTTAAGTATTGATGCATTCTCCACTGTCATAAATACATACAGAGTGAAATATATTGAATTGAAACTGATGGAAGTAATATTAATTAGAGTTATAAAGGGAAAAAAGTAATTAATATTGCATTGAAAGTGAAAATACTAAGTTATTTTGAAACATTTTTTTTTTGACAAATGATACAGTAATTATGGGACAGATGAAGTTGTTTTTAACACTATTGTCAAATTATGATTAAACTCGATTATACTATACATGATTTGATTTTTTTTCCCATGAGCTGGACTTCGGGTGATTCAGGCATCATGGCACTGGAAATTGAACCACATATCTCCATTTTCATATTCTCTTAATCGTCCAAACGGTCCACCTCATTACTCATAGAGACCCACAAAGCTATTCTCTCTCCTGCAGACTCCATATATCCTTTCTCTTCTCTCTCCTCGTCTCCCACAATTCTTCTTCCTCTCCACACACACACAATCCTTTTTTATGTTGAATCCCATTGACTATCTCAACCATTCTTACAACGTTTTCATCGACTCTGTTAATGGCTTGGAAATCTACACAAACTTTCACATTTGATTCAAAGAAGACAATACAATCTTCCATTGCAAGTAGATGAGAAAGGAGTTTGACAATCTTCAGTGATTTTGTTTGTTGTACTTTTGTTGAATCAAATGTTGGTTGTATAAGTTAATGTTTGATGTTGAGTTTTTTTCCTCCAATTTTTCATGTATATAGCTTTGAAATTTAGCTTGCTTTAAGTTTTGGATTTTTGCTCACTCATACCCGTTTCAAACCACCCGTCCAAACCGCGTTTCGACCAAACTGACACCCGCCTTAACCGAGAGCTCAAATGGACGGGAATGGTTTCCATTCTACCACCCGTGGTTGTCATCCGGATTGAGGTTTTCGGACCGATTTTCGGCCGAACCCGACCGTTGTCCACCCCCTACTATCGAGTATGGGTGTTGCTAACCGGTGCCTCCAGGACAATGGTTAAAGAAATTATGAATAGGAAATTTTGTCTTGAAAATATAAATTTTGACTTTTGATTAAGTAATAATTACACAACTTATTATAAAAAGTTACTTGTTTTGGTTGCTTAACCAATGTCCTGAAGACACTGTTTAACATTCTCCATATTATATATAAGGTTGATATAATGTCAAAATAATGGTATGTTAAAATAAATTTTAAAATAATAACGTAAGGAAATACTAGTAAAAAAAAATTAAGGAAATAAATTTTTTATGTAGACATGATCAAATTGTATACATGTTAAAAAACACAAATAAGCATAGCATATAGCATTAAAGCATATTAAGTTTTTCAAAATGAAACTAAGTATCTCATAATAAGAAATTATAATGCATAAGTTGTTTACGTTGGTTAGATAGCTTATTTGAGTTAAAGGTTAATGAAGTTGGAGGTCATAAGTGAAAACTTATATGATCGAGTAAATAGTAATTTAACAATTAAATATTAACATTAAAAAAATACAAAACTGGTTTAACAACCGATTATCATAATACAGAAACCTAAGCATAACAATGAATATCACACTTTAGTAGTATCAAATCTCATCCATCATTTTCTTGTCCAACACGTAATAGAGAACAACCTCGAGAAAGAGTAGCAACTTGAAAAGGTCAGCGCAGTAGAGTGGTTTCATTGATGACCATCAGAGTCTAACAATTTGAATCCCACCCTTATAGGAGTGTGGGTAGTGTTGTGGCAAAACTCAAATAAGAGTCAAAATAGTTTTAGTTTTTGTTTTCCATTTGGATTTAGTTACAAAATGAATACGGTGAATTTAGTCTATAAACTATCACTCTACCGTCAAGGCACCGATTTGATCCTGAACTATTAAAATCAACTGAAATGTCCTTAAACTACAAGAAACACATTATTTTGATACATAAACTTAACTCTCGTCAATCAATTTGGTCCCTAACTGATGGACTAAGTTGATGTATTTCTCATAGTTTAAAGACCTTTTAATTAATTTTAAAAGTTTAGAAACCCAATTGATGAGATAGTGATAATTTATATGAACTAAATTGAATGTTTATTCATTACAAAATAGTCAAAAGAGAGATAAATAAAAAAGACAAAAAAAAAAATTGAACAATAAGTATTTTTTCCTATTAGAGAATGCTAACCAACAACCTTCTCCTTACCTACTCAGTCTTTCATTTTCATGCAAACAATCCAGTTGGGCATTGGTCACTAAAAACAAAAGGACACAACAACATATTTTGGCATCCTATGATGCTCTCTCTACATATATTGTTCAAAGTTCACATCCTTTCTATAACCAATTTTTTTTTCCTTTTGCCTTTGGAGAATAATGTTTGTATGTTCTAAACCACTCTTTTCCTTTTTTTCTTTTTTCACGGCTATTATTTCATTTGTTTTGTTTCTGTTTTTTTGCTTTTACCTATTTATTTTATTTTGTTAAATGGGCTATATCAGTATATTGTGTTTGGAGTCTTAACCAAGTTTGGCCTAAGTGAGACCAGTCTTAATTTCTTTTTCTTTTTCTTTTTCTTATTTTGTTTGGTTTTTGTTATACCATATTATGTTATGTTGCTGGGTCCTTAACCTAGTGTGTCTGTGGCCTAAGTGGGATTAGTCTTTTTTATCTTCATTTTATGTTTTGTCATATTGTTATTGAGCTCTTGTTTTGATCTGTTTCAAGTGAAATTAATACGATAGTAACCTTGGGTATTATGTCAGATTTCATTTTTGAGCTACTCTTAATATTTATTTATTTCAAAGCATAAAAGAAACGTGTTTTTATATTTAACTTGTTTTAAAATAATTATTTTTTTGGATTTGGCCATCTTTTATACCAAAAAATAATATAAGAGACTAGCCGTTACAACTTGTTAGGTTCACGTTCTTTTAAAATTAATTTTGTTTTTGTAAAGTTGTTGAGAATTTTTTACCGTTAAGACATATTAGCTTTTTGTTCTTTAAAAATGAATAGTACTTTAGTTCCGAAAAATGAGAAAATGTTTGTATGTTACATCATATTAGTTTTTCGGTGCTGTCTCTCGTGAGAGACCTTTACAGGTCTCCTACCAAGGGAGACCCCTTCTCCTTTTTTTTTTTTGTTGCAAATCAATTAGAGACCATTGGATATACATGAAAGACATTGAAATGAAATGGAAATTGAAATTAAACTTAAGAAATAATGTTTTGGAAATTGTCACAATTTTTTGAAAACCCAGCAACGGTTTTGAAACGTTATATTTTGTTTTTTATTTTTTTGGTTACAATTGTTAAAACATTATAATGAAGTTTGATAATTATATTTTATTTTGATACAACGTTCGGTTAAACATTATATTTTGATACATTCCAAAAACACATGTTTATTTTTTTTTTTAATAAAACATATTTTTAATTGTTTTTGGAATTGTAAAATTAAACATTTTTTTGAATGCATTAAAATTTAATTTTGTTTTGAGAATATATGTTTAATTGTTTTTTTTAATGTATGAAAATAAAATAATTTTAGATATAACGTTATATTCAGTTTAATAATTTTAGTATTTTATATTCCAAAAACACTCTTTCCTAAGTTTAATTCCAATTTCCATTTCATTTATTAAAAATTGAGATTTATGTTTAAATATTAACTTTAGTGGGTCATATTCTCAATACATCACAACCATTCAATGTCTTTCATATTTATCCAATGCAATGGTCTCTAATTGATTTGCAAAAAAAAAAAGAAAAAAGGAGGGGTCTCCCACAGTAGGAGACCTATACAGGTCTCTCACCGGAGACAACACCTAGTTTTTCTTGCTTTTTTTTTTCTTTCAAATTATACCGTGTTTGGAAATTTTCATTTTAACATTTTTAACTCAAGTTTCCTTAGAAGCCACATGCAATTTGTAGCTTCAAAAAACCGCATACATTTTATATTGAAAAGCGAATTGTGGATTCAAACACACTATTAATCATTAATCTCTTTGAAATAGTGAAGGATTCTTTGAGTGACACTTTGTTAGTTTCATATGTTTTCAAAGACTATAAATTAGATTTTCAATTTTTTGTAGTTAGTTAACTAAACTCAATCAATCCACAAATAGTTTTTTTTTAAAGCTACATTTTTTTTTATCCTCATTGAACCTAAAATGAAGGAGTGGGGATACACTTCTGTCAAGTTAAATTAATTTTCATTAGTTTCGTATGCTACCTGTTTTGAGAGCCTCATTGAAACAAAGGATAAATTGGAGGGAAAGAGATGCAAGGTAACCTAACATGGTTACAATTTAAACATTGACATGCTATGTTGTCTGAGTTGGTGGCACTCATTGGCATCGATAAACCATTACATGCATGTTATCTTCACAATCATAGCTAATATTTTTCCGAATTCTTTTCATTATTTCATGCATACCATATTTCGTTTGAAAAATTCATTTCGCTTTATTTATTAGGTATTCTGAATAATTGTTGCAGTGTTTATACATTGGTAGATTGGGGGATAAGACGTGTTTGTAAAAGTATCACAATACACTTCAACTTGATTCTATTTTTTTTTTATCCCACTAGTAGATTGTATTGCACACATGCATGTCTTGTGAAATAAATTGTTGATTTCTCAATTTTTTTCGTCATTATAGGAGATAATGTGGTGATTACGATATATGGAATTCTTTACTTAGAATTTTTAATTCTATAGATCGTGATAATCACATTATTGTGTGCAATAGCGTAAATTTTAGAAGGTTAACAAATTATACCTTAAGACATTGGACATGTGCAATTTAGTCTACCAATGGAACAAAATAATAATAATGTCATCAGCTAATACTTTTCAAACAGTCATATGGTTTTTTTTTTTTTTTGACAAATCAAACAGTCATATGATATATATCGTGTTGTTTGGAATAAGTCTTATCTTCATATTCATTACAGAACAAATGCCGCAAAAGTAGAACAACAATTCAAATGTGTAATAAATAAAATGAGTCCCTCAAACACAACTTAGCATGAACGAAATAATGAAAACAACCTAGGAAAATGATATGAGTTCGTCAAACAAACCTAATATAAATCAAATGAGTTAAATGTGTTTTTAATCTCTGCATAATTTTAATAGAAATTTTAATACGATAATTGATAATATTGGTCTTTGATGTGAAATGGTTGTTGACGGTGCTAACAAAATCATGACTAGGCATGCACATGAAAATTTTAATTGACGTAGCATCTATGTGACATGTTGACTCATATGATTAAAGGTTTCAAATAGTTTTCGTGGTTTTAACGAAAAATACAATATCACTATTCGAAAATGGAGTGTTGCATATGGCATCATCTGAAGGTTCAAACGAGTATCCATGGAAAAAGAGAAATATCCAAGATGAGGTTCATAACCGAAGAATTGTAATGAAGAATCTTCACAGGAATTATGAGAATCCTTGTAATTTTGTAAGGCATGCTAAAAAGGAATAACCTAGAGGCAAAAAAAGGAACCACCTTCACAAGATTAAACTTAAAGTCATGGTTCAAGACTCACATTAAAAGTTTGTACGACATGCCAAAGCATTTTACGGAGATGCAAACATGTTATGAGAATCCTTTGAACCAACTATGAGTATCATCCCTAATGAAACTACTCAAGGTGAGATGATTGGATCATCATCATCTCACACATAGTGTTGTGAACTCAGACTCAAATCTTACACCAATAAACTTAGGTGTGTGGAGCAAAAGGGAAGTAGTATCCAATATCAAAGTAGCCTCAAGCAACAACAACAATAAGATATCTAGATCTAATCTAAAAAACAAGTGTAAAACACAAAACCTCAAGCAAAAGATAAAGAGAGAAGAGAAACGAGACCAAGAATTGTTTATTTTGATCCAACAATGACTCTGGAGGAGAGATCTCTCTCTGCTTCACTTTGAATGAATTCCTTACAAAGAGATGCAAAAGGGTTACAAGAAATTAGATTCAACAAGCTCTCCAAGAACAAACCTAATTTCTACTTATTTCTCAATCTTTTCTCATGAACAAAAGACTCAATGATTTCACTCACTCAAGGAGTTTTACAAATGTTTTCCGACCCAAGAGAACCTCACACCAAAGATACTCAACTCTAAAGTTACCTCCTTTGATTCCCTAAGTTTCTACCTACGTTATCCTCAAATCGTGTCTTGATGCCTTCCCTCTGTGTCACGATATTTTAAGTGGCTCGCTCCAAACTCAAGAACCAAAATCATGCCACAAACATCAAACCTCATGCCACGATTTCACATAATCATTCAATCATCAATTTTGAGTCAAATCTCAACACATAGTATAATCAAGAGCACACATACGACAAGGAGGGTCCAGAGGATGATACAAGCAATTAACCTTATAGACAAACACATAATGACTATAATAATTCAAGATACACTCGCTAAGACAAGCAAGCCCTCGTTCAACGAAAGGATAAGTCTTTATTCATAGTGGTCGCAAGAATGAATGCATATGGTTGTTCAAACCCATCACGATGAATTTCAACCACAATGAAGAATGATACGTACGCCATACATGGTGGTATGCTTGTGAGAATGCTTACAGTACGTTGAATTTCAACCATATGTGATAATATGGTTCATACCTAGACTGAGTTTAAAAATACTCAACTTTTTGGCTTATGGGTATTGTAATGGACGTCTTTTTTGTCTTAGAATAGATTTTTAATATAATTATTTTATTTTGCTTCTTAAAAAAATGATACCCTTGACCAAAAAAAAAGATACTCCTCTTTTCTTTACTATAAAGAATACTGAATTTAGTAAAGAGTGGATGAAAATGTGAATGTGCCAGATACTTCAGCAACTATACTTAAATGGGAAGGAAAATAATTGTATTATACTCATGAAATATATGGTATCGTTTCATTTTGGGATGCTTTTCAACTTTTGTGCACCAAGCCAAGTTCAAATACAAGCATTCTCATCAAAAAGTTGTTTTTTTGATATCAAAAGTTTCCTAATACCACATGAAAATGACAAAATTACCCCCAACGGTAGTTAACTACCACTGGAAAACCGGCCGCAGTTAACTACCGCTCAATTACTTTCTTCAATTTATGCCCATTGTTCATTATATGTGATGTTATATTTTTTTTATTTGTTTTTAATTCTGAATTTCACTTTGCTGTCTTTCATCAAACACCACCAAATAAAAAATCAGTAGCCAATCAAAGCATCTTCTTCCCCTTCTAACCACCAGTTCTGCCACCGTCATCCACCATTTTTTAACTGAAACCACAACCCTCAAATTTGTAGTCAATCTCTCTTTAACAAAACCACAAAACTCAGCCTTTAATCTACGGTCACAACTACCCAATTTCAAAAGGCAATCATTGAAACGAAAAAGAAACAGGAAGAGAAAGGGATTCATTGTTTGTGTAGTTTGTAAAGTAACAGTAATTCGGTGCTTGATAATTACAATCAGAGAATAAAAAGAAATAAGAAAAATGTTGTAACCTGTTTAAAGGGAAATGACAGTGGAAAGAAAAAGTGAAAAAAGAATACCAACAACCAAAAGCTATAGATTGAAGAAAGTAATTGAGCGGTAGTTAACTATGCCGGTTATTTAGCGATAGTTAACTACTATTGGGGGTAATTTTGTCATTTTCATGTATTATTAGGAAACTTTTGATTGACTACTTTCGCCTGATCATGCTATGCAAGCATTTTGTTCAGGCTTGTTACATTAACCTGCCTTATATTATTAAAGACTAAGGTTTATTCAAGATTTTCTCATTATTATTAAAAACAAAACTCATTCGAGACTGTGTTCAATTGAAGATTTATCATTATCACACGTCATGAATTCCTATATTTTTTTTTTAGTATTTTCTTTATGGGATTTTATTTTATATATCATAAACATTCAGTCCAACAATAATCCTCATCACAAAAGTAAGGAACCCATCACAAAAGCTTGCTATTGACAAAAATAAAGAACCCATACACATGCTTTACGATGGTCCTCTTTCAAGTGTCAAAAAACTACCTATACTAATGAGTTATGCATTTTTTTTTTTTGTTTCAAACAACCTAGTGGCTAAAAATTCACATAGGGTGAATAAGTGAAAAACCGAGGTTCGAACATCAACCTCTATATATCACAATGTCCCTACTAACCAAGGACAACGAGGTTTGCATTCTATCAACTATATTGATGTCAACTTCCAAAATATCAAAATTTGGTTTCACCAAATATTATAAATTTTCACTTTTAATGATACAAAAATGACGAATATAATCATTTGACCACATCTTTTGTTTAAAAAAAATAACTGCCCAGAAAACAATAAGAATTACTTTTTATTGTTTTCATCACTCTGTACTAAACAAATCTATGAAGACATGATACAAAGCGAAAACAATGTGACATTTTCGTAATTGAAGGTGAAAACAAAAAATATTATCCGAAACCAAACAGATCAACAGTATTTTTGTTTTAATCTTGTTCAATATTTGCCTACTCTATTTTTACACCATGACCACTGTCCATCATTAATTTCTTATTGTTCTTTTTCCTTTTCAAAACTATGAAATAAAGAGGTATGAAGGGAGGGGGAAGAAGAGTAAAACACAAATCATAATCACAGTAAGTGTCTACAGCAAAACTGCAGGTCAAATAATTTGTCTTATGCTAATATAATATGAATACAAACTTCTTTTATTGTTGAAAACAACAAAAAGTTATACCTAATGAGGTATCAGAACAATAATCAGCACATCATCAAAAGCCTGATTGCTGCTTTTACTCATTGGAAGCTGCATCCTCAGATGGAACACTTCCACCTTCTATAAAAAGAAGAATTTAGTTAGTTCATTGAGAAGATGCTGAGACTGTAGTAAGAAGAATGGGGGAAATTCTAATTTAACCATAAAAAACAAACATACCTTCACCGGAAGGAGCGTAAGGAGATTTCCGGTAACGTGTTTGCTGCTGTGTTGGCTGAAAAACAGAAAAGCCAATCACAACTTTGTCAAGCACATTACAATAAAATGGAAGGTATGAGTATGATCATGTTAAAGGCACATTTGGATAAATTTTGAAAGAAAGAACTTCTATGATATAGCTTTTTATAGAATTAATTCTTTCTAGCCTCTACAAAACAACTATTTTTCGGCATCTTTTGAATTGAAACAATTATCATTCATCATAAAACTTTTACTTTTGATTGAGAAAGTGCTTTTATAAGAAAACTTCAAACAAACAGACCCTTAATTGTGTTCAACTATGAAGGTTGGATGAAATAATTAAATTTGTAATAATAAATACTCCATCGGTGGAAGCTTCAATCCAACTGGATTATAAAACAAGAATAGAGATCCACTTATATTCTTTATACACCAAAAAACTGTAGTAATTAATATCTCCATTTCTTTTGAAAAACGGAGATGATTCACACAAACTATTTTACTAGGCACATGCATAATGCTACAATTAGAAAATTTATGTGTACGCTTTATCCCATAGATAAGCTAACATAGCTATGAGTTAACTACTTAAAAAAACTGTCAAAACTCAAGAACCATCAGGCAACAAGCAATTCACCCAGCAGAACAGTTACTATCAAGTCACAAAGAAAGCAACGTTGCCATATATAAATCAGATATTGGGATGTTGATTAATTAAATTAAATACCTGTAGTTTAGGCCGAAGAGCCTCAAGTGGTCCCTTAGGCTTACTACCACCTTGCTGTTTCACATGAAGAAGAGAAAGAGTGTGAGATAGTTCAATAGTATTGTCAATTGCAGATCATGGAAAATAGCTGTTTATTTAAATTCCTCTATGAGAAAGTGCTATAGCACCACTACAACCATTATTTGACAGCATTTGGTAATAAATAGCGTAGCATTGAACAATAGCGATTTGTTAAAATTCCACTAGGCTATAGCATCACCATAGGCTCTATTTAACAACATCGGTTCAATATAACTAACTACATTAGCAACTATTGCAAAGGTGTGTTTTCCAGAAGTACCTTTCCCAATGCCCAATCCGCAGAATCGAAGTAAGCACGCTCATGGTCCTGGCACAAAATTTAAATGTCAAATGAGCACTTCTATCACCAAATATTCACGTGTGCATTGCATTGACCGTCTTGATTTCATAAACTTCGTTACAAACAAATGAACACAAAAATCTGCATGTGCGTTAGGTGGTGTACCTTAGAAATAAGTGGTGGCTTTTTGGGTACAATTCCTCCATATTTTTTCTTTAAAGTTTCCTCCTACAAGGTTTATAAACTCGTGAGACAAAAAATAAAGAAATTCATTTGGAAGTAACAGCTCCATATCTGAAGTCAAATTTAACATTAATTTAAACATGCAAGAAAGCAAGATATGAAAACAACCTGCTTTTGGGGTGATGGCATGTTAACTGACCCATCAGATGCATCCACATCCATCTGTCCAATGTCTTTGTTATCCTCTATGTTTGACATGTGATCCTTTAGAGCGTAAAATACTGCAGATGCAACAACAGGCCATGTTAGCAGAAAATTCTCAAGTAGGTAGCTCGGTGGTAAGCTAAGGGACACCGAAGGAGATATAATCAGAACATTTGAAGTTCGCTCCCTGGAAACTAACATAACCACTAAGCAGATAATAGCACGCACTTTAGAACTCAAAAGTAAGGAAAAATCAAATCTAGCAATGAAAATAATTTGATATATGTAAGATGAAGAAACCACACATCTAAACAAATAGAAAGACCTGCATGGACAGTACAACAAACACATATACGCTCAAACAAATTCTAAATCCTAAATTTTTTGCAACTATACCGGTTATAATACATACTGCACAAATTATGTAAAGCAATTCATGCCCTTAAACATGTAATTGGAATTTTGGTTTGCAGGGTAAAAGAGAGGCAACAGAAACTACAGCTGAAAAATTTATTGAATCAACTTATACTACTTACATTGAGATCAATTGGACATAAATCTTTCTAAGAAAATAATATTGTGCCGTCATATAAATGTAATCACACGATATAAAAAAAGAAATAAGAGAAATCCATCCAAGTATACTGGAAAACTACAAAAGTGCAAATTACTGGTGTTTGTTTAAGTTCCAGTGGAAGCAAACAGAGAAAAATGGTATCCCAATGCACTATCAACATGAAGTTTTTCTTGCTTCCACCGAAATCCCGTTTGAGACTACTCAAAATTTAGTGGATGCTGTAAATTCTAGATTCAAGCAAATGTAACTCTGAACTTGAAATTTTGTTTAATTAAAGCTTAAAGAACATGCTAATATTTCATTTTACCAAACTTTGCTTCTCTGTGTCAAGACAAAAAAAAAAACTATCATAATCAAAAGTAAAGGACATTCCAATGAACAATGCTACCTCAAAGAACTGTTATCCAGCGTACAAGTGATCTGCTAAGTCTATGTTTGGTATTACGATTGAAACTATAAGAACTGATTATTCCTGTTAAGCATATTCTAGTAGCTAGTAGAAAATACAAATGATTGATTAATGATTAGCTTTGAAGCCCCGATACCCGACACGATACGGATATGGTACGATACCGATGCGAGAAATTTTTCAAAATTCCCGATACGATACGGCCTCGATACGTTATTAAAAAATTAAATTTAAAATTAATAGTATAAGTGCACAACGTATAGATATAACTAAAAATGATAATAAACAACCATTCACATTAATGAAAATGATCAAAACAAGTGACAATTACATATTTTTTCAGCACAAATTAAAATATAGCTAAACATCATTAGTACTATAAAAAAAAGAACACCATTGTTTAATGTTGGCCACTTAATACTTAAAACTAATTGAGATTGAAAACAAAAAATTTAAAAACAAATTTTTTTTTCCCAATTAGAGAGAAGAACAAAAGAAGAGAAGAAGGTATTAAAGGGAGAAGAACAGAAGAAACATAGCATTAGAGAGAAGAGAAACAGAGTAGAACTCTCCGGAGCTGTTGATGGAGGCAATAAGTGATGCTGATGTTGAGATTGGGTCAATCGGTGGTAATGGTTAGAAGAGGGAATAGCTATCGCTCAGTGGTGACGAGGAACCCTATTTTTTTGGGGTTAGAAAGACAATATGTTTTTCATAGCGCTGCAGGTCTTTATGTATTTTTACCTTTATTCTTTTACTATTCTTTTTTTAAAAGGAAATATGTAAGAAAGAAGTATCGGAGTCGGAGTAAGAGTTAGCCGTATCCGACATGTATCGGTAAATTTTAAAATTATAAATAAATATTAATTGGCCGATACTTCTCTGATACGCGTATCGGAACGTATCGGGACATATTGGTATCGGATACTTGTCTGACACGATTCTTCACCATTTTTGGAGTATAAATCACTTTACTTCAAACTCAATTATACAAAATCACTTTGAAAAATGCTAGCTAATATTAAACAAGGCTAAAAAAGAAGAACATGATTGTGTGATCTGGTCTTCCAATATATGTCAAAAACTAACACTGAGATGGACATCGGACACGACACTGACACCGGTAGTAATAATATAAGATAAGAAAAATGAATTAATTGAACATATGAGCATTAAAAATGATTGCAAAGTTAGAATGATTGAGTGCATAGATTATTGAAAGGTCAATCCAACAAAATAATTGAAGCTAAATCGGTAAATTGACACATGAGGATTGAGAAAAGGAAAAGCACAGAAGAAAGAACTGACCGGAGACAAGCGTGATGAGCGGAGCACCGAACGTCGGGTCGGTGTTCAGTTCAGGTCTTGAATTCTATACGCGTCTTGTCTGAATTGTCTCTCAGATCCTAATCCCTTTTCTTACATTCAATTCAATTATTTGTTTCCTTTTTTTATTGCTGATATATACACCTACGTTACGTGTAAGGAGTTTCTGCTTTTCACCTATATGTAACTATTTATTGAGATTAAACAATTTCTTGTAAAAAAAATAAAATAATATGTTTGGTTTGTGTTTTTCATTAACAATCAACGACATCAAAACAAAACATCAAATATTATCTTTTATTTAAAAATTGTTGATTTTTTTTTTTTACAAATTTAAAAATCGTTGATATAATGAAGACTTGTGATTAAATACAATTATTATTATAAGATATTCAGGTGTATTAGCCTACATAGAGATTTATTTTGATTTTAAACAAAGTCACCACAAGCGGAATAATTCGATCTCTCTTATTATAAAAAATATAGTGACACCGCGTTTAAAATATAAAATATAAAATAACTTCATAGAATGCATATATGTTACTCTCTTATTTATTTATACTACCGTTCAACAAATGAACAATAGTTATTGTCATTAGAGATATCTTGAATAGTTTAAGGTGCTATGTGAGTAATTATTAGATGTCTAAAGAACAATTTTCTTACTGATTATCACATTTATTCAAGAGGAAAATAGTTTTATTTTTCTCATATATGTTCAAAGCATCTTCAACAAAGATAATAGATAATATATAACTTGTAATTTCCTTCCTAAATTTGACTCGACACTTCTGAAAATATTAGTCTTAAGAAGAAAAGCTATGACAATGTATTATCAAAACACTGCAAGTTAAATGCAAATGGAGAAGAATATAAAAAGAAATTGTGAAATGAAAATTTTCAATTTTATTCATACACACTCAAAATAATATGGAGTACACATCTACAAGATAAATTCAAAAAATTTAACCATATGATACATATATCCAGAAAATATGAGCATTCACGTCCATAAGTTCTAGTTCAGCCAGCAAAAATTAGAGTTTCCAATTGTTATTGTGATTTTATCTATCTACCAAACAAATAATATGAAAATAACATATATTTTTTCAAATATTTTATTTCTACCCTTCACACCGTAAAAATATTGCCGCAATAATTCTGGTGTAAATGTTCATTTTTTTTTATTAAAAAAGGTAGCCAGAAGCACCTTATATTTAATTTTATGTACCTTAATAACCTAATAAAATTAGTGAAAAATAATTAATGAATAATTATTTCCTCAAAAAAAATAATAATTAACTGAAAAATAAAAATTAAATCAACAAATTTTGATTTGTAAAGAACCCTCTTCAAGTCCAAAGGATTAGAATTTGGAAGGCATATAGAATAGCTATTCCTCTAATGTGAACCAATCAAATATAAAGATGTGACTCATAAATACATAAAGGAGTTTGAAGAAAAAGTAAAAAAAATCGTGGATGTAACATAACTCTAAAATGAATGCTGGTGAATTTGAAGCCAAATGAGATTTTTTTTATTAGCATGTATATACAAAGGACCAAAAGAAATCCTTAGTATCCATTGAAAAGAGCACTTTCTAATTCCTAATATAAGAAAGAGATACAATAAGGTACATATCATTGTCAACCGACTCATTCTCAGTTCTGAAAACCTTAATGATCAATGTGAGTAACTCCTATAAACCTAGGTTTTTGCACTTTTGATACCTTGGTGTACATATATTTTATGGATATGAAATGTGAGGTAAAGAAATTTGGCAACCTTGGCTCTTATAATTCACCACAATGCTCTCATGACTCATCTTGTTCTAAGTAGCAATTCCTTCTAGTTTTGATCTCATTTTGATCTCAGTAATCCATTTTGGGTTTCTTAAACAAAATGTTTACTCCATCCAATCCCTTAGGGATGTAGGCAAATGAACTATGAATTTTCCCTATTGAGCTTTTCAACAAGACGTTCTTCGCCATTGCTTTTTCCCTTTCTTTTGAGGCAATTTGAATGGACTCCAACTCTTCCTGCGTTTTGAGGACTCACAAAAGAGACCAGATGCTAAAGCCTGTTGAAGCCACAGGTCAAATGCCTCTTCGTCTTCATCCATCATCATTTCAGCGTCCAAATCCCATGGGAATCTACTTGAGTTACAGGAATGGCTTTTCTCCAAGCCAACCATGTTTACATGGAAGCTCGGTCGGTGGGTGTTAGGCCTACAAGCCATTCCCTGCATGAAATAAAGTAAGTTGTCAGGTTACAGAAAGTGGAGAACATTCACCTATAAACAAACTACTATATCAGTGCAAATCCAATCAAATGGAACACTGTCTCTGGAGTAGACTGAGTACCAAATCAGGTCCAGTGTTGTCAATCGCGGATCGTGGGAAATAGCGACTTGTTCAAATTCCACTAAGCGCTACAGCACTATAGCGTTTATATAGCCGCTATTTGACAATACTTCGTACAAAATAGCATATCGCAGAACAATTATCAATTTGTTCAAATTCTGCTACGTTGTAGCACTGCTATAGCCGCTATTTGACAACACTGATCAGGTCAAGATGAATTATGTGTACCAAAAGTATTGCTTGTAGAGTACACTGACCTGACATATAGCCCATTCTGATACATCAAATATTTTGCTCTCCGCACAAACAAAAGCACGTGGAATCTCGACCTATGAAGACAAGATCAAAGTTCAGAAACTAAATACAAACAATGAGATGAAGTTGAGAAAATTATTTGCCAAGAAGAATATACTTTTTGAGGCCTGTCAAAAACCAAAGATCCCTTATATTCAACCCATCCATCTCCATCCTTTGCTTGATGAAACTGACAGCAATCCTGCTTCCAGAGAAGATGTAAATACAGGATTAAGATACAGTGAGTGTGAAATTAAGAGAAAGAAGGAAGGAATTCAATAATCAGAATGTCAATGAATGAAATCAGACCTGACACCATCTTGCTTTGGCCTTGCTCCTGTTAGTGCATACCCAAACATGTGAATTGCCGCACTTTGTGCACTGTATCCGTCTGGATTCTTCGGAACGATATTCAGTATTATCCTGCAATAGAGTACCTTTTTTTCTTTAATTGTTCGGAAGGTAAATGAAGGGAAAATTCTTTTGCATTGTAATGAACGGATATGGATATTGTGAATGTGATAAAGAATCATATTTCTGAACTCCTAATAGATTATATATTAAGAAACTTATGATTCTTCAAACTCGTGGACATAGAATTCTAGTATAATATGTCAGTCATTTACAAGAATATTGTCAGATTTACCTGATGTGAACTGCTGTGGGATTTCTGGCACACACTTTTAGCCATGGATTCTTCTTTTCTTAATTGTTCATCATAGTCTCGCTTCTTTACAGAGTCAGAAAGAACCTGGAAGTTTCATACTTGTTAAAGAGGAAACCAGTGCAATCAAAAAATATTATATGTTTTAGATACTATAATATCAAATAAATACGCATTAAATGCCTATATATCAATTATAAGATAGCCTCTGCAGCTTTTGGACAGAACTTACCTCATATGCACATTGAAGTTTCTTGAATGATTCACTTGACATAGAACTGCCCATATTTTTATCAGGATGCACGAGCATAGCCTACATGATGAAACAAGATTATAACAAGCTGATTATGGTCTTGATTTCTGTTATAATTGTAATCAAAAAGTTTCTAACTACTAATTACAAAAAATATCATCTCATTTTCTTTACTGTTCAAGTTTTTAAGAATGCAATGAGAAAAATAGGAAACCAAGTTAAGACACATGTCATTTTTGTAATTATTATTTGTTAAAATGAAAATGAGAACAGAAAATAAACAAAACAACACCCATTAAGTCGGCTAGTAAATACCACATTATACCATAGGTCAAAATTTGATAGCGCAACATTGCAAGGTGGTACTACTGATGCTTAAACAAATTTGCAACAGCGTGAAACTGAATGCATATTTTGATAACAATGAAGCTGTTTCGAAAACAACGAAGCAAAACAAAATAGAGGACACCAAAAGAAAAACTTAACGAATACCTTTTTCCGGTATTCCTTTTTCAAAATTGCTGCATCAATCTTTTTGTGGCGGCTAAATCCAAGGGCATCATAATGATTAAGACTCTTCAATATCCTTCTCATTTCATCAATTGAATTTGTTTGCTCTTTTACAACTTTGTTAACCAAAACTTCTTTCTGCTTATCAACGACTGATGTGGTGACAGCAGGCGGTTTACTGGATGATTTGCACGAATGCAAATTCTCAGATTCAACCGGTGGGATAGGATATTCACACTCTTCAGCGAAGTCGTCTTCCATAACTGTCTCTGATTGCTTCTGCTCTTCAGGATGCGAACTTTCACTCACATTATCAAACCAATGGAGCAGAAAGTTCAAAATGTCATTTGAAAGAAATGCAAGGTTTATGGCAAGGAAAACGCCAAGCCATCCCACTTTTACTTGAACAGAATACATAGCATATGCGGTTCCAATTAATACCACCAAGCGTGCACGATTTAGGGAGAACAAGCAACCTGCATTCGTGATTGACAAACAAAATTTCAGGATTGTAGGAAGAGAAAATGGGCATAGAGAGAAGGACATGTGAGAACACTGTAACGGGATGCACAATGATCATATTTAGATCAGTATATAAATTAGGTTAAGAGAGTGGTACACAATAATCACAAACTTCAGAATCTGTACATTAAATAGAAGCTAAGCCTCTTTGGTTGGGGGAAAATAGTCAAATGAAAAAATGTCGACAACCAATATAATGGAGTGGTAGCAATAAAGTTGAAACATATTGCCTTTAGTATGAACATATTTATTGTATTTGTACCAATGATGTCGAACTCAAAATCCTACCTAGGATGGGGGGGGAGAAAAAGTCTGTAACTCGAGGACTGTAGCATGGATCTTAAGATACTAAAAAGTAAAAATCCTACCTAGAATAGTGAGGAGGAAAGTTTGTAACTTAATAACTGTAGCATATATCATATTAAACTTCTTAGAATACAAATCAGAACTAATCTAAACTTGTTAACCACAATTTAAAATCATAAAAAAATTGAAAATGGGCCAAGTCCATATAATCATGCAACAGAAAAAGGAAAAAAAAAACATCAAATGGGATTAGCCCAAATAAAAATAAAACAAGTTGTCAAAGAAGCAAAAAGATAATAACAACATATTTAACACTAAAGGCTCCATCTAGAGCCTTAAAATTCAGAAACATGAAATGGTGCCCATCAGGTGATACAGTGCACCGTGCAAAGGGTAAGAAGGCCACATGGCCTAGAATCTGCTGGAGGGATTGGCCACGAGGTGTAATGATGAAGAAAGAGGAAGCCACACGGGGTGATGGAATGGTATGGCAAAGTCTGCGCACAGAAGCAGGGGCATAGGGGTGCCACAGGGAAAAGGGGGTGTTTCAGCTCAGCTTGTCAAAGCTCGTCAAGGATCATTCGATCCGATGGCCAGAATCAAAATTCCAATTTGATCCCAACAGCTCCTGATCTCGTAGGTAATCCAACAGGGTTTAGGGGCAAAAACTCGTAAAATTGTGATCTTACGATGTGCCTCACAATTTTGACAGTCTGTATAGAATACAAAAGACGGATATACAATAGGCATATCCTCTCTTCTTTTATGGTCACTAAAAGAGAACATGTCTAGAAACCCAAGCAACAATAAAAGCATCATACCTCCAACTATGAGTAATAATCCTGTGATCAGAAAGTTGGCATACATCCACAAAATAAGGATAGCAAAAAGCCCTACGATAAAAAGCCCAGGAGTATAACCCAAGTATTGGACAGCAACCCCAGCAGTAACCTGAAGCATTCAATTGAACTGTGAGAAGCAATGTATTCTTTGCAAAACTATTTGTTGCTGTATTGAACTAAAGCAGACATATCTATAATCTATAAATAAAAATCTACCACAATATTTTGAACTCAAATGAGGATAATTACAAGACTATACAAATTATAAAATGCCAAAATAAGTAAACCAACCCCTAAATGGAAATAACTAAGAATAAACCTGAAGCCCTTTCCAAAAAAAATTGCATTTTCCGCAGAGATAAATTAAAATCATTGCAACTGAATAAAATTAGAACTCAATGACATTAACATCAAGATAACCGGCTGAAGCTACCTTTGCTACAGATAATACTAATTAACTAATAAACATCCATTACCCTTCCCAAATTTAGAAGGGCAGGGTCTTATTTTCATAAATCTTTGCATCAATTTTATTGCTTAAAACTTGCCTTTACATAAAATTTGTATAATGTGCTTCTATTTTAAGAAGAAAAAAAAAGTATTCTTCATGTACCACTTTATATTCTAGAATGATTAACAAGGTAATTGTAAAATGTCGTCAAACCATTAAATGATTAACTTAAAGCTACTATTCTAAAACCACAGTTTTACTGAAAATTCATAAATGGAATATAAACATTAAGAACAGAAATCACAACCAAAGCAAGAACAAAAATTCAGACAGGTTGAATATGAATACTTACCATGCTAACAAGCACGTAAACCAAGCAATACATTGAAGTCAGACTAAGAAAGCAGCTCCACATTATAAGCAGGAGCATCACTGAACCAAACTTAACGAAAGACTGAAACCCCCTTACAGCAGAGTCCTTCCAAAAAATCAATGATAACTTAAGTAAGCTCCCCAATTTCGAGCAACCCCTACACACCATCGGCCAATGCCGTTCAATAAACATTGCAGTTTTGTCTCTACAACAAACCACGACAGTTCGAGCACGCCAACAGGCATCTTTTCGTGACCGAAGCCATCCCCAAACTTGATTGAACAACCCTATATCCTCCATCACCATGACCTCTACAGATTCCACTTACAAACTTGATGAAAGTGAAACCTCACTACTAAGACTAAAACTAAAACATCATCAAAAGCTATTATTGATAACCATCACCATGAATCCAATGACCCTTTTGTGATGCTAAATCATCAATGCTACCCATCAAATAAATAACCTTGATCTACAACAAATTTCACTAAATTAATAAAGCTACCTACTCCAACATCATAAATAAAATAACCAAATTTCACAGGTTTCACAAGTAAAAATGACTCAAAAATCCAAAAAGAAAGAGGTAAAATGGATCAAAAGAGAACACTGTGAGAGTCCATGATAGCACTAAATACTCTCACATTCAAAAGTGAAGAAAATTAATTGCTTCCGAAATAAGCTTCCATAAAAGCAACCACTATTCATAAAAGCCTAAAAACCAAACAACACAAAGCTAAAAACCTTCCCTTTTTCACAAAACACAATGTCATACTGATTCCTCTACTTTTTCAACGACCCTACTGAAAAATCTAACACTATAATCTTTGACCCTTTTACCAGTTTAAGATAAATCACTTCAATAAAGGAACAAAAACCCATCAAAAATATGAACTTGAAGGTGACCCTTTTACAGTGAAAACCCTAAAATCTGAATGAAAGAAGCTAAGAAATTGGGTGATGAAGATCGAGATTGAAACTTTGAAGCAGAAATGAAGAATGAGGAAAAGGGGTTTCAAAAGGGTGAAGAGAATGAAGAAGAATATTGGATTTGGATTGAACAATGAAAACTTTGGATTTTTTGTGTGTTTTTTTTTTATAATTTTTTTCTCTCTCAGAGATTGCTTGTGAAAAAGTGTTGAAAAGTTTTGTAAAGAGAAGAGTGAGAGAGTTGTTTTTGTTACAGAGAGATTGATGTGGAGAGAGAGAATGAAATTGACATCATATTTTTTTAATTTTAATTTTTAATAATATTATTATTTTGTTTGCTTTGTGGATTAAGGCTGGAGAGTTGTGTAATAATGAGGCAGTAGGGTCCATGTCCAAACATTAAGGTTTGTGATTCCCATTATTTTATCTCATTTAAAATTAAGACTTCTGATATAAGAAAAAAGTGGCGATAAGATATCTTCAAAAAATAAATAAATTAAGTTTTTGTTGGGGAATAAATAAGGTTTTATCTTTATAGAGAAAAGGTGGTAAGAATATATAGAGATGTAACTATATAGATTTTTAGATACTAGCTTTTTGTTTATTTATAAAAAAAATAAAGAATTGTCTTGTGGGTTTAACTCAATTGGTATGGATGTTGCATTATATATGTAAGAGTTGATGTTCGTATTCTAGATACCCCGTTTATTCTCCTTTAAAAAAAATGAATTTTTAGTCAAAAGATTACTTTAAAAAAATTAGCTGCTGATTTGCTACCTGCATCTCACTTTTATGTTGTGCATACTAAGTACTCGTGTAGTGATATTTTGATACACTTCTTAATACAAACATGAGACATAGATGTATCTCGTATTTGATTAGTAAAAAATGTATTTTGTATATATTCTAAAACAAATTGATTCAATCAGACTTGAAAGTTTTAGATGATGGTGTTGAATGACCTTTGAGTAGGGTACTTCTATCATAATCAACCATCTTCTCCTGGCGAATGGGGTGGTAAAACAAAATATTTTGACGACCAAGTCAGTAAGTGTCGAGGTGATAATGTATTTAGGGCAAGAATATGTATATATGAGCCAATGTTATTGAGTTGGTATTTATAGTGTAGGTTTATAGTTTTGATTTTTGAAGATGACGTTGGATCCGAACTAGATGGTCCAGATTGCCCTCAATGTTCATTGTTACAGTGCGGTCTTGAGTGAGGTGTATGTCATAGTCCTCGTAGGCCCTGTGGAAGGGATATCCATAACCTATCAAAGGTTGGGTCTTGGCTCAAACCAGAACAATTGCCCCCAAGCTATTAGTTGAAGGGTCAAGTGGTAGCTTGTTCCAAAAGTCGAGTATGAGGTCTAACCTATATAAGTCGGTTCATACGTCGCTCAAGGTGTCATGTGTAACACCCCGTTTTTCCAACAATGTAAATAATACAAGTAATCAGAGTATTCAACGTAAAACGGAATGTCACACTACTTTTAAAACATAAATAGAGTAAGTTACTATTTATCAAATCAACCCTGTCAAAATTCATTTAACTTCGCAGCGGAAAATTATTTCAAAATCAACAACTTTGTTTAACAATCTTTGGCACTACGGCCTTAACATAAATAACTTAAAGGAAAATCTTAATCCAAAAAGGTTCAACAACATAGTTCATAAAACAATATAAATCACATAAGTCATATAAAAGACTATAAACTCAACCAAAAATAATTAAATAATAAATAGAGCGTTACAACTCTCCCCAACTTATAGAATTTTCGTCCTCGAAAATGTACCTCCTACAAAACAAACAGCAATCAGGGCAACACAACATTAGGACAACATAATGACAGTAATAAACTGTTATACGACACTACGCGACTCAACTACTTGGCCGGACGGACCGACCTGCTCTGATACCAATTGTAACACCCCGTTTTCCCAACAATGTAAATAATACAAGTAATCAGAGTATTCAATGTAAAACAGAATGTCACACTACTTTTAAAACATAAATAGAGTAAGTTACTATTTATCAAATCAACCCTGTCAAAATTCATTTAACTTCGCAGCGGAATATTATTTCAAAATCAACAACTTTGTTTAACAATCTTTGACACTACGGCCTCAACATAAATAACTTAAAGGAAAATCTTAATCCAAAAAGGTTCAACAACATAGTTCATAAAACAATATAAATCACATAAGTCATATAAAAGACTCTAAACTCAACCAAAAATAATTAAATAATAAATAGGGCGTTACATCATGCCACCATATTCGATATTGCGAGTTAGGGTCGTCGTTCCATGGGTTATGAGTTTGTGACGCATGGTTCAAGCGTTTATAGCATGACTGCCTTCCGTGTTGAGACGTGGTCGTATGGGGTCGACTGCGTGTCTAGGGGAAGTTCGTATATAGGATTATTTGTGTTAATTTTTTTCTTCTACGTGGTGGTAGTGCCTCATTTGTGGATCACACTTGGGTTGTGGAAGATTTGGAAACTTGCACCACATTTGGCTTCGATGTGCTAGTTACACATCGTCCATCCTTACCTCGGTTCCTCGAAAATTGACACCATAATTGTCCTATTTCCTTTTTCGACATTTGACTCCGTTATAATGGAGGAAAATTTTACGCTCGTAATCAATGTTATGATAGTTTCGACGTGCTTTTTTTTCTTTGACAATGTTATTTACGAAGAGGAGATTTTCTGGCTATAAATAGAGGTTTTCTCTGTATGTTTATCACATCTCTCTTTTTTGTTCTCCATCTCTGTGTTTCTCCATCTCTTTAGGGAAGACTTCTCTAACAATAGATTATGGCTTCATTATTTTAGATTTTGTTAACCTTTTGTGAGGGTAAGGTTTTTTTTTCCCTCATTCTTTATATTTTCTCTTTTATCAATATATTTTAGGGGGCTTGCAACCCTAATTGCAAGTTTCCTTTGTTTTAAAAAAGGAAAGTATTTTAAAATTTGTTAAAATAAAAGAAAGCACTTGAAAATTTAAGAAAGTTGAGTCTCATAACTCAAGAATTTGAACTCACGCCCTTGTAAATTAAGAATGAATTGTTTGTAATAGATATCACTATGAATTAAAACAAGAAATCAATGAATTATTTTTACACTAGTCATAAAGACTGTAGATAAACATGTACCAACATTTTGAGAAGGTTCCCTGAAAAAAAAACTAAGGTACAATTATCACATATAGCAACAACACAAACCAGTGTCACTACAGATGCCACCCTTAGGATACCTCAATTGTTTTAAACAAGAAACATTACAAATGTTTTTGTCTTGTGGACATTTGCCATAGCAATAATTTAAAGCTTTTCCTGCAATCAATCAATATATAATATTATTAGAAACTCTGCACATATCAGATTTTAAATTTAGATAATGACAAATAACAAGAAATATATGTTTCTAACATGTTACATGGTGAGATCAATGGTTCATTGCATAATTAATGTAAAATTGTATGGTTGACAAATTAAGTCCTTACTTCTGTATTTTTATTTATTTTTTACAAAACTTCTTTATTTTTATTGGTTGTTTAATTTTTACTTTTTTTTGTCAATAGTCTAGTGGCTGGAGTTCGAAGTGGGGTGCCTGAGGCAGCATATAATATGCAATATCCCTGCCAACTGAACTAAGCTCACGAGATTTATTGGTTGTCTAATTTATTAAAATAAAATTAAACATGATGAGCACATTGAACATGTTTTTAGCCAGAAAACATATTCTCATTGTTAGAACATAATTTATATTTCAATTAATAATTATACAATACATTATTCAATAAAAACTACACAAAAATATGTATAGAATAAAAAATTTGTTACCTGGAATTAAGATTAAAGCAACGCATAGAATATATCTCATTTTGGTTTGTTCAAAAAAAAAGATTAAAGCAACGCATAGAATTACAATGAAAAAATACACACCGGTTGATGCCGGTTACCATTTCTCTTGAAAGATGAGCAAACAATACCACTTGTGCAAACTAACTCAAAGTAAGAGATGATTTGGTAAATTTCATTCAATTTTGATCTTTTTAAACATCTCAAAAACGGTTTCTCAAATTAAGCTAAAATTTAAACTTTTTTAACACGTTAATATCGTTTTTTTAAAAGAATTTGTAAAAAAAAAAAGTTTTTTTAAAGAATGTTAATAACGTTTTCCACTACCGAAATTAGTTTAAGTTTTGCAGTTTTTTTTAACACCATTATGATGCGTTGTTTTTAATATACATGTAATATGTTAACAATGTTGTTTTATAACTTGGTTTTGATTGAAAAGACCAATTCTATCTTCTTATTTTTTGTTACACAATTCTATCTATTTAAAGTATCAAAAAGTTTATACCAAAAAAATGTTATAGCTAATCCCAATAAGCTTAACTTAATTGATATGTAGAAGCATGAGTTTAACTTCAGATTTTTCATCTTTAAAAAGTGAATTTTTAACCATTAAATCACTTGACAAAAAAAGAGTGCAAAACATGTCTTAAAAACAGTATTTTACATAATTATCTTTTGTCTAAGAAATTAGTTAAATTTGTTTTAAAAACTAAGAAATTGACTTTTTTTTAGACCTTATAAGCGAGTGAAATTAATGGTAGGAAGTAGGAACACTCTCTTTGACACTCATTCTTTTATAGAGTGAAAATGATGTAGATCTCAAATACTTTGTAAATGGATTTTTATAAAATTCACATTAATTTCATCTAATAACACAACAAATGTTAGAGAAATTATTAGAAATAGAACATTTTTAACACTTATTATAAACTAAGAACATTTGACTAAGATGGTAAGAAATCTCTGTCATGCTTCATCAAATATTATGTTAACTCTTGAGGGAAATCTTTAGTAACTCATATGTAAATTTCTTGACTATCAAAAGCTTATATTATTTCACTTCTCAAAGAGTTTCAATATAAGATGGAATCAAATCAAATTGTTGGTGACGAACATGTAATCTTGACGCCCATGCTAAGGTATGAGCGACATAATTAGCTTGTCTCCTAGCAAAACTTATCTTAAAGTTTGGATGTTGTTGTAAAAGAGTTTGACACAATCAGATATAATACTACCGAGCTCAGCTTGGTTAGTATTACTATCAATTATACTATCAACCACTAGCTTACAATCTAGTTCTATAACCATCTTTGACAAGCCTAATCTACCAAGCCAAGAAATAACATCACGTAATCCTATTGCTTCTGCTTCTTGTGGAGGGGGGCTGCCATCATGCCAAAATGTTGCTGCCTTTAAGATTCCAAATGCACATACCTATACCAAAACACCTCTGCTCCTCAAACATCGCCGCATCTACATTGCATTTCACGAAATCTTTGTCTGGTTGTTGTCACACTACTATTTGTTGTTGCTGGTTTTGTATTTTTGTTGCGGGTCTGGTCCGCACTTCCTGCCATTGAAACAAAGATTCACGTGCAAGCTGGACAACTATATTGATTGGATTTAAATCACCGTCCCACACTTTGTCATGGCGATGACGTCATAAATACCGAAACATCATAGCGATGTCATTACTTTTGTCGCTTGTTAACCTGCACAACAAAGAAAAAATGCAATCCGCAAAGCTAGTAGCATCATTCACAGTGTCTCGAATTAGTTCCCACAATCCAGCCGTTCGCCAAACAAATTTCGCCTCTTCACACCTAATAAAGACGTGCCAATCATTTTCATAATTTGTTTGACAAAACGGGCATATGTATGTACACGACACACCTTTATCTTAAAGACGCATACGCGTGGGAAGCACTCCTCATAACGCCCTCCATAAAAACACTTTTATTTTTTGCGGGATCTTCATTCTCCACAACGATGTCGATAAGAACACTTTTATTTTTTTTCTTTCGGATTTTCATAATTTACATATATGTAAATGTTACTATCTTTTTTGGGGGGGGGGAATTAGTCACTTTAG
>Ga0315913_1000725_pt1 | contig 31865 bp, 15 predicted proteins | sample MpolsnodulesMG_FD_207736 | JGI IMG/M metagenome (GOLD analysis project Ga0315913, IMG submission 207736) | Medicago polymorpha root nodule microbial communities from Los Angeles, California, United States - small nodules | ecosystem: Host-associated > Plants > Roots > Nodule | place: USA...
AATTTTTTATCCTTAAAAAATTGAATTTTCTATGCGTATATGGTGGGAAGAGAAATGGATGTTTCAAGCAACAAAGAAAAAATGGCCTTTCATATTTACTAAACATAAACAAATTCAATGACATTCCTTGTTTTTTATACATATATATGGTTGGTTTCCAACAAATGACATCATTGTTAATTAGTTTCCACATATCCTATTTCACCAATTAATAAAGTTATTAATCATTACATACATTTCATTCTCTTCCATCAATCAACAAATTAAAGTAATTTTATTATATAATTACAAAAGAAACAAAATGATTGACCAATAGCAAAATTACTAACCATATAACTCACCTCATCATATATCATGAAGTAATTTATTGAAAATTACTTCTATTTGTAAGTATATCATCGTTGTTGGAATTCTCATCAGAAGAATTTATCTTTTTTTTTTTTTTTTTTTTTACTTTTACAAAACAACTTCCGTGTGTTAAATTGAAAAATAATTTAAAATAATAGTTTTTTTTAAAAGAAGTCATATTTATAGAAATAACATGAACATCTAACATATTAATTTGAAAAGAAATCAAGAATGAAAATGTAAAAACTCATATAATTTGAGATTTAATTTTTGAGGAAATTTTCCATGCAAGGGATGCTTCAAGCATGTTGTCTATCCCTTTGTATGAAGAAGATAAGAAGTTGTAGCTAGTTGCAAGTTTACTTCTAACGGTGTTAATAGCGTTAAATTCGGCTACTACTTGGTGGATAATAGAGATTATGGGGTTGATGACAATTTGGGGGCTAAAAATACCCCAAAGAATGAAGGTGTTCCTTTGGAGGCCGACAATAGGGTATTTACAAATTGAACAATGTTATCAATAAAGAATAGTTAATTGTACAAGTAAATGTGTCTAGTGCACCAACAACTATGAGAATGATTGACGTGTGTTCTTTGATTACAATATGGCCAAAGAAATGTGGGAGGAGCCATGTCTTTGGTTGATCATCAATGATTTGATTGTACCGAAGATGGTTTTATTTCACTTTTTTCCATTTGTTAAGAGTTATTGTCAGAAACACAACTAAGTACTTTGGTCATTGTTCTATGGTGTATTTGGAAAAGAAGGAACTATAACCTTAGAGAGAACGTCAAAGTTAGACCAGACGTACCATTATAGTAAGAACAAGACAACTGACACCATGGACCCATGGTGCATTATCAACTCTGTTGGAATAAACTAGGTGCACGACCCGAGCAATCTAGGCAACTATGTGCACACCTTTCGGCACGGTCATATATGCCCCAACATATCTGCGACTAGAGCTGTCAAAACGGGCCGGCTTGTTTAGCCCAATTAATCACAGGGCTTGGGCCTTAAATATTGAGCCCGAATTTTAATAGGGCTTTTTAGCCCGGCCCTAAAAAGCCCGGTACCCGTTATGGCTAGCCCGAACGGGCCGCGGGTAGCCCGCATAACAAAAAAAAATCCTATAAATTATATATATTTCAAAATAATTCTTTACTTAGTTGATGATCAAAGTAAAAAATAAAAGTGAAAATTCAATGAATTAACACAAATATAAATGTAATATAAAATTATATTTACTCATTTCTTTATTTATAATTTTAAAGATCAAATATATAAATATCTATAACTATAACGTATCTAATTTATTTAAAATTGCTTTCCTCACCGTTTTAGTTTATGACGTTTGTACGAAAATGTTTACAATTTATTTTTGTGCTAGGCATTATTTAAACATATTAAAAATATTAATTATAAAAAATTATTAGTAGTATTTTATAATACTTTTTTTTAAAAAAATGTAATTTTTAATATGGGCCGGCCCGTTTAGCCCGCGGCCCATGTAAGGCTGGGCCCAGGTAGTATATTTCGAGCCCATTTTTCAACCGGTCTTTTTGGTCCAGCCCAAAGCCCATTAGGGCCGGCCCTAAACGGACAGGGCCGCGCCATTTTGACAGCTCTATCTGCGACAATTTCAAGAGAAAGAATTAAAAATTTGGGTACTACTCGCGTGTCTATTGATCTAGATAACAAGTTAGTGGTTGGTGATATTGCGGGTAACCCCATTATAAGTCGGAGTTTGGTGTTATTCTATATACTTCTAAAACTTTTTTTATTTACTTCTTCAAACTTTAGAATAAGTTTCATTCGGAATCAAACAAGCAATGTGACTCATTTATTAGCTAGAGCGACATCGTATGTTAACTTATGCCATGCACAAATTAGCATTTCCCTACAAAATATAGGTTTTTGTATAACACGTAATATTGTGATATTTACCGAAATGAATTGAGTGCAGTTAAGCTATTGTTAGTAGCTTAAAGTCGACTGAACAAAATATAAAGACTCATATTTTAATGCAATTTTGATTTTTTAAGATATAAAAACTCTAACATTAAAATCTAAACCGTCCAATTTCAATCGGACATGCAGTCATGATAATCTTGAAATTGGATTTTCCACCGTTACAATAGGACGTTGTAAGTGATCTCCGCCATCATATCTGAAATTAGCGGCTAAGATCGTTTTACCATGTAAAATCATGTTTATAATAAGAATTACTCAATCTTAAATTTACGATTGAGATTGAGTAAAGTGTAAATTTAACTGCGTGGAATCTTACAACAGCAACCCTATGGTCCCATAATCCCTCTAATGAGAGTGTAAAAGTATGTAATCTTAGAAACACATTTTCAGGCTTTGATAATAAATATCCATAGTCGAGAGAGATGGGAGAGGGAGAGAGAATGGTGGAACCGCAACAAGAACCAGAACCAGTAACAACAACAACATCATCATCAACAACAACAACAACAACAACATTAACAACAACAACAACAACAACAACATGGAAGCAAAACCAAACAATCCAAACATTATCAGAAAAACTAACAAATGGAAACCTTAACACAAAAATCGAAGCTGCAAGAGAAATTCGAAGAATGGTTCGAAAATCATCAAAGACACGCTCCAAAATTGCTGATGCTGGTGTTATTCAACCACTCATCTTCATGCTCTCTTCTTCCAACACTGATGCTCGTCAATCTTCTCTTCTTGCTCTTCTCAACCTTGCTGTTCGCAATGAACGGTACAAAGATCTCTTTTTTTTCTTGTTTCTCATCTGGGTTTTGTATTTGCCTTCATGGGTATTCTTTGGATTATGTTTTCTTTGTGTAATGGGAAATGGGTTGCTTTCAATTTATGATTTTGTGATGAAGATGCTGATTTATTGATGATTCTGTGTTGTTTGTTTGTGACAATGATTTTGGGTTTGGATTAGGTTATATTTTGGGTTTGAAGTATTGCAAAAATACTGGAATTTGTTATTGACTAAATGTTTGTATTTTTCCTTGTAAATGAGATATATTTGTCTTGAGATGTTTGATTCAGGGAGTCTATAGAAACCACATTTGCATTTGGATTCCCTTTCTTAATTTTGTTATTTCAATGTTCATTTTTTATTTTGTCGATTTGTGAGTCTTAATAGTATTAGATGTACTTCCTCATTCCTGTTTGATCCTGAGCTTTACCACTTCCAACAATGCATTGATATTTCTGATTTAAATTTCACGATTTCAATCTATTATTAGTAAGTAGTGAGCATGATTATACAGAAAAAATTAAATGCGCTACCTGTTATTCCTGAAATGTAGAAGACGATCTGGGATGATTGAAATCATGTAGGAGTGTCGTGAGGCTCAACCTGCCTCAGTGGCAGGATGCATTGACTCTCTAAAGCTAGTGTTAGTATTTCAATCGATGGATTTAGAGTTTAGAGTGTCTAGGCTAGAAATGAACTCCTGTGACACGGATTCTGTTTGGTACCCCTTTGTTTACATGTCTCCTCCAAGGCGACATTGTTACTTGGCGCATGCTACATGATCTGCTCACGATTATTGTGATGGATTGGAAAATTTTGTTCCTTCTCATGCCAACACATATCTGACTTGCGTCCTCTTTGTTGGGAGAGTATCCGGTAGAATCAGTTACGAGATGGTTCTCTCATTCACCACCATTGACCCTTGAACTGGCTGACCCACTCTTACTACCGTCTGAAGTTGAACTGTGATAGAGCCCTATGTTACCCATCATCTCTTTATCAATCTCTGCTGCATTTAGACTTTGTCTTCTACAGTTAGGGTTTGTCAGTGGCGGATCTTAGTGAAGACCCATGGGAGCCATGGCATCCCCTAGGTTTTCAATATATATTATATTAGGCGTATTTTTTCTATAAGTTTTCGGCTGTTGCAGCGGTAAGCTAGCCTTAAAGACCCCCAATGGTCGCGAGTTCGACACTCACACCATCTTTTTTTTACATATTTCTCTTGTATTTAGATATTTTATTCAAAAAAACATGCAAGTAGGGATTCGAACCTGCACCCACTTGGTATTTTCAAACAATTTAAGCCATTAGGTTAGGTGATGATTTTTTCTCTATTTTGAAACTGTTTTATATATATTTCATAGTGGTTTGGCACCCCCAACAAATTTACTCAAGATCCGCCACAGGGGTTTGTTATTCGAAATGGGATTTTGAATGAAGACAAACACATGGGAATGACTGTTTTATACATTTTCAGTTAATTTATTCCTTCTCACGTTCATTTGGATGCGTATTGTTTACGTCATCATCCAACTTGGCTGTTAACATGTTACGTCGTAGAGAGCGTTAACATCAAACTAACTGGATCTAAGGTATGGACTAAATTGACCAATGATATACAGTCAGTGTTGTAGATGGTGAAAGGACAAAAATCTGTCACATAAACATGCCATTAGGGCCTATGGTGTCAGCATGGTTGTGCATCCTTTCACAAAATGCCTTGTCGAAAAAGCCGCCATGCCATTCCGCCACGGCTGAGTACACTTTAAGGATATATAACCAAAATGATTTTTGCTTACTCAATCAGTTTACAACATCAAATTAAAAATTCAAGAATAAATAGGTTTCCATAGTTACGTTTTTAACCCAGGTTAGTAAAATTCCTAACTAGGGGTATTTCTCCGAATTATCTCCTTAGTTCTTACTCGGCTTCCCAAAGTCAAGATCCTTCATCCTTCTTTCTCCCTTCAAGTTTCAAGCAAGGGTCATAAATTGTAAAGTTACAAATCCTTCATTAATACAAAAAATCCATATCAAGTCCTTAATTCTCCATTCTATGTAAAGGTCCTAGCTTTAATAGTTCTCAGTAGCCTGCTAAAGCTATTACAGAGCGGCCTCAATCTTCAATCCATTCACTGCTATGGACTGTTTTTTATGTAGTGGGCGAGCAGCTACTACCCTGTATAATTGCAGCACTCTCAGCAGCTTTTTTTCAAATGGAGAAATTCCCTATTGATGCTCCCTTTTTTGTGCATTATTCTTGGGGTATAATTTGCAATCTTTCCATTTTTTACACAAGAAAACTCGTGTTTATGATTCAAAACTGGATTTTCCGTTCAGCTTGTTATTTGAGACCTAAAACACAACAAAGGCTGACCACCTCCCACTTTCCACCCACTGACCCAGCCATCTGGCTGCATTTCCAGTCAATCCACCACATTCTGGCAATGTTTCCTACCAAGCCTTTTTTTTATTTTACAGCAGAACCCTCCTTTGGTCTCTGTTCTGTTCATACATATCCAGAGAGAACTCTGCTAGTTTTTCCTCCAGAAATATTCACTGTCCCACTATAGCATTTTTAGGATCCACTGACATGTACGATTGATAACTATGGGGTATACCTGATGAGTCAAACAAACATAATGAAACATGTCTTTATGGTAAAGAGATATTAGGGCTCAGGTTGTTATAGTGGGTAAGTATTACCATAGGTTTTGGATATGAAGTTTCGCCCATTACCTTGATACGGTCCAATACCCAAACAACGGATAAAGGGGACTGCATAAAGTAGCAAGTAAGGATGGTTAACCTCAGAATAAAAGCAGAAACTAAATTAGACATTTCAATCTATTACTAGGAAGCTATGATTGCTGCTCTGCATCTTTTCCCCAGATGTTATGTCCTTGCTGAACCAGCAGCTGTGATGCTACGAATCACGGGGAGTGAAATTGGCTGTTTTGATAGACTTCCTGCTACAAGTGTTGAACACCGGAAATTGTACTGTTCTATCTAAAGCTTGGTGTCCAACATATGTGTTTTATTATCCTTTGTTTTCTGAAGTAGGATCTTAACCATAAGTCTCTTATTGATACTAGTGTACTTATTTAGTGGCTTCCACATTCAAAAGGGTAACTTAGGTAGAAACCAATTTTTTTAGATCTTTTCAATGCTGAGCAACTTGATGTTTGAGAATAAGAAACCGATGTGTAGTGTTTCTATCTAATGTCTCTGTGGCTGGGTTTAATTTTCCAGTCAGAAAGTGGCATGAACCATTGCTAAATAAACAATGTATTTTTGTATTATGGAATGCTGGAATTGTTGAACCTAAAATTACTATATTTGCATGTCATCAAAATGATGCACAGGAAATAACTACTCGATAATCTGATTATTTTAGCTTTATCATTTTGATTTCTTTACCAAACTAATTGAACATAGCAATTTTATGTTCAGTGCAAGAAACCACCTATTCATCCTTTACTCTCTTCATTCCCGTTATAATTAGGTTGAGTTAATTTTCACTCCTAATTGGTATTAGTAACCAAAACGAGATGTTGGGTGTAATTGATGAATACTAAATGTTGGGGTGGCTGATTTATTTTGCTTGTGAGTCTGTCTCATTCTTGTGTTTGGACTGTTTTCTCCAATGGCTTGTCAAAAAGAAGATCTTAGTGATGTTAATGTTTTTCATGCGCATTTGTACTCTTTCTTGATGTGCATAAATATTGATTTTATGGTAATACTGTCTTGATGATTGAGAACACCGGTTGTTAGTTATTGATCCAATATGATTATCGATATGTATGATTCTACTTATTTTTGACGGCCATGTTGTCTGGTTTGATGATTACCCAGGCCACCTTTTTGGGGTTTGCCATGTCTCGGAAATTAGTTTTCTGCTTCAACTCTAAAAATGCATTTTTACTGCATACATGGAGCATGGGTACTCCTAAAAAGGTGAAGTACCCGTACCGGGTATGCGCGTGGTACTCGTATCTAATGTACTGAACCATACCCATTTTTACTTGGATTAATTTGTGGCAGTTAATACAGCAATTATTTTGGAAAAGTAGCAGAAATTATTTTGATTTTTTTATTGTATTTCAATTCTCTCTCTCTTGCTTTTGATGAAAATAGTGGAGATGGTGGAAAGAAAAAAGTAAATCTCTGAAACATAATGATGGAAGTGTGGCTAAACACATGGCTAAAATACAAACAATATTATACTATTTTTTATTATAATTGATTTTTTTTTCCTTGGATTGTTTTTACAACAATGGTAGTTATTCACTCAAAAAAAAAAAAAAAAAAAATATATATATATATTTGATATTTTACATTAATGTGCTGGCTTCGTTTTTAAAATTTTGCCATCTTTCATACCGGTACCCGTACCTCTGCATCATAGGACTTTAAAAGTAGGTTAAGCATTTTGCACTAGTGTGCGCGTGTGTGTGTGCGTGTGCGTGTGTTATCGTCCATGAAGCAAGGATACGGACACGACACGGACACTGACACGCCGACACAGCTAATAATTTGAAAAATTCACATAATTAAGTGTAATTACAAGTGTCGGTGTCGTGTCGGTATCGGACACGACACATGTCCGACACCGGGACACGCCTAATCCGAGGAGTGTCCGTGCTTCATAGGTTATCGTGTTTTATTGTATAATGTCATTTTCATTTATTAGCCTATTTCAATTCATATGTATTTTTTTAGAGGAATTTAATGATATGTTTGTTATTTGAACTTATCTAAATTTCAGCTTCAATACCTATGTTGTTTGTTTTAAATTTAATTTGGAAAAGAACTTTGTTGTTAAGGGAAAAATTGTACAGAAAAATGCCCGACCAAAATTTGTAGTTACTTTTAGAGTTCCTTTTATATTATGGTATATATTACTTTGTGATTTTATGTTATATGTCTTTCTTGTCATTCTTTACTTTTCTAAGTTATGTTTCTTTTCAATAAAGTTTTCTGTTTATGACATTTTGGAATTTGCATTTGTTAGAAACAAGGTCCAGATAGTGACAGCTGGTGCAGTGCCTCCTCTGGTGGAGCTCCTCAAGATACAAACTAACGGTATACGAGAATTGGCTACAGCCGCAATCTTGACACTCTCATCTGCTGCACCCAACAAGCCTATTATTGCTGCTTCTGGAGCTGCTCCTCTCCTTGTTCAGATTCTCAAATCTGGAAGTGTTCAAGGCAAAGTTGATGCTGTTACAACCCTCCATAATCTCTCCTCTAGCACCGAGAATCCCATTGAACTTCTTGATGCTAGCGCTGTTTCCCCTCTTATCAACCTCCTTAAAGACTGTAAGAAGTATTCAAATTTTGCAGAAAAAGCTACATCACTACTCGAAATCCTTTCCAACTCTGAAGAGGGACGGATCGCAATCTCACTTACAGAAGGTGGAATTTTAACCCTAGTAGAAACAGTTGAAGATGGATCACTTGTCAGCACAGAACATGCTGTTGGAGCGTTGCTATCATTATGTCAAAGCTACCGGGATAAATATCGGGAACTAATCCTTAAAGAAGGAGCGATTCCGGGTCTGTTACGGCTGACAGTAGAGGGCACAGTTGAAGCACAAGATAGAGCTCGCATGCTTCTGGATTTACTCAGAGATTCTCCTGAAGAAAAAAGACTAGACTCCTCGGTTTTGGAGAAAATTGTATACGACATGGCTGAAAGGCTAGATAGAGTATCGGTAGATAAAGCTGCTGAAACTTCCAAATGATTGTTGCAAGATATGGTTCAAAGGAGTATGTAAAACACAGCATGAACTGGATATTGCATAGATCTGCATATCTTTCCATCCTCTATGATTCACTCTACTTGATAAGTAGCGCCTTTTTTGCTCAACAAGAAGCTGTGCACAATTGAGTTTCAATTTGTATATATGTGGTTTTTTCTCTCTCTGACTCTGATTTTTCTTTGGGCCAGTTAGTGTTTTAGCTAGATAACCATTCAAAGGGTGTCTAATGATGTTTACCAGTCTAACTTGGGGTTGATCTGTTGATTTTTCATGACTTCATAATTACACTGTATATCTCAGCCAGGATAGTGCACATATAAAAGAGTATGCAGTTGCATGTACTAACCCCACCTCCCCTCCCCAATTGAGTTGTGATTTTTTCAAGGTTTTAATTAGACATGGATTTTCCAGCCTAAAGCAATCAACAATCTCTCTGTCTCTCTCTTCCTCTCTTAAGTAGTTGTATGTTTTAATATTCTATATTTAAATTGATAACTTATACGACTTCAATTTATACATGAGTTTCTCATAAGTATTTAGAATCAGTTTGACAATTATTGTGATTCTAAGAATTTTTAAAGAAACTATTCACTTCGATTGCTTTCACAAGATTAAACTGAGAAGTACCCTTCTCCCTCATTTTTGAATAAGATAGGACGATTAGATTTGCCAAGAAAATTAGTAATATATTTTATTCCCTATTATTATATGCAATTGATCTAGTCCCTCAAACTATATGCAATCTGATTGACAGAATAATTTGGCCCAAAAAAAAAGGGTTTCGTTTTGGAATGACCTATTAGGGGGTATTCCAAAACAATTTTTTTTTCTTCACAGGGGGGTAAATAAAAAAAAATACAGGGAGAAAACCAGAAATGACCTATATTACAGGGGGTAAAACACTATTCAACCAAAACAAAAAAAAATACACTACAAAAATCAGATTCTTCTTTGTATTGCATATCCCTCAGATACTTCTAAGCTCTATGAAAGATTATAACTTTACACGCTTAGTCACTGTACCTGCAAGTTGCTCTCTTTTGAAGGACAATATCTCAAACCAACATATTTGCAACTTTAAGAAAATAGAATATAACATCTACATGTTTGCTCGTTACATGCAAAATTAAACTCTGGGTTTGAATCCAAATTTGAAAATGCAGTAATCTTGAGGAGAGTTTTGCCACTCATTGGATCCTAACCGGCTCGAGACATTAGTCTTTGTAGTCGTGCTTAAAGGATATCCGATAGTGATGCATTTCTTTTTCCCAAAATTCTTCTCAACTATACTCATCGACAAACAGATGAGGCTACAACTATGAACTCGACTTCTATGGTTTACACATGAGGCTAACTAACATGTTGATGCAATGGCCATGGTCACTGAAAAGAGCAAAAGCATAATTGAACCATTAAGCATTTGATGGATTAAAATTAAAATTATATGATAAATCTATTCAGAGTAGAATTTGTCTCTAATTTGCCACAGCAGGTCGGGATGATTGCTTGGAACACTACTAGAAAATTGGATTTTAGAGTTGGATTTTGGCATCGGCCCCAATTTAGCATCGGTTGTACCTACGGTAGCATCGGCGTGACTCTGAAATGGTAACGATGAAGGGTCGTAACAGTAATGATGTTGTCATGCAAGATGCATGTAACTAAATGACACACTGATAACATTGCTTTATAGTCGTTGTTGACAGAATCATAACCAAGTTCACGATGGTCAAGCAAAACACTGCCAATTAGGTCCAAAATCAAAAGGGTTGGAAGGAATGAGCTTGAATTTCTTAGTGGTTGGATTCGATAATATAATATTCCTTTTGAATGTACAAAGGAGACAAAGAACTCAAATGTATCATCACCAGGATCACCCTCCCAAGGTGAAAATGTTTGATGCTTTCGGTTGAGAGGACCTTTTTGCCATTGTTAGTGACTAATTTTTTATACAAACAAAAACGATATATCCCATAATATGGTATCGTACATGTCATCTTCTCGCGGACATCATACATTGTGACCATTAACATTAAATTGTTTAAATATACAAACAAATATGATATGTTGCAATTTATTCTGAAAAAGTTTATTTCTATAAGTTACCTAGAGACAAATTAATTTTAATTTTTTTGATAAATAAATAAATATTAGTGAGAGCAAATCTTATCAGAGACACTATCTGCCGAGAGTTTAATTTCTTCGGCTAAATCTAATTCCAGTTGATACAAAATTAATTTGCAAACATTTAATAAAGTTATCAATTTTTTTTGTTAAATAAAGTTATCAATTTATTAAGTATTTATTTAAAATAAACATGCATACATGCAAATAACTTTTATTTTTTTACAAATGCATGCAAACAACACGTGTAACTTGTAAGTCTCTAACTCGGAGACTTTCCTTTTTTTTCTTTACAAAATGAATTTGGATCATTGGATATATTAATTTTTTTATGAAGTTAAATTAGTATATTTAAATTGATATCAAAGAGAATCAGATCTGAGATTTTGAGGAGGTGCACACTCTCAGATCTTAAGTCAATACCATCAGACCAACCCAAGTGGGTTTATATTTTTTTTCCTTTTAAACTCTTAATATCATTAATTTGCATATAAAAAATTCAATAAAACACTACATTCTGTTGATATTTTTAAAAATAATAATTAGTTTTTAATTTAAGCATATAAACTTTCTTATATCGGTATATGCAAAATTTGATTTTTGAGATATAAGCACATACAATCTGTAATTAGGTGAAGTGCAAATATTTAACGATATTTTGTATAGAAAATAAAAAATGTTTAATATAAACACTTAATAATGTTGATGTTTTGAAAATAGTCACAAGTTTTAAAAAATTTATCATATCGACTATCGCATATCACTATATACAAAATTTCTTATGAATATATAAACATATAAAATCCTAAACGAGTGCAATACAAATATTAACGGTGTTTTGCATATTAAATTAAAAGTGATTTAATAGAAGGGAAGTGCTATATAGCACGATACCTAAATCACACGAAATTCAACGACATGCATATTAAAGTGATAGCAGAACAAAAAAGCGGAAGATATACGATAAGTAAAAAAAAAAAAGAAAACATGTTTATATGAGTTATCTAACGGCTTCAAACAGTTGTGTGTGTATCGTGCTTATCATATCGAGTTTCAAAATTTTATCATATCGATTTTCTCATATATGTACATTAAAATTTGTTTTCGCATATATAAACAAATAAAATCCAAAACTGACGTATTTGACTATTTAATATATTTTTGTATGTATAAGAGAAAAATATTTAATAGAAACATTACATTAATATTGTTAATTTTCATTTAATATATTTAATCATTCGACAATAATTTTTTAATTATTTTAATATAATTACCGCAATATTATGTGATCCGTGCAAAAGTACCGGCATTTTATTAGTTTTTTTAGGCAAAATGAAATTTAAATTAAAATAAAAACAAAGATAGAAAGACTCAGGGCCATGAGACACGAACCACATACAATCCATATGTAAATACATCATGATAAACTATACCAAGTGGACCAGTCCTAATCTATTTTAACAAAAATTCACTAGTCACAGACGCAATCCAACGAACCTGCGCACGAACACGAAACCAAGGTACATAAAATATGAAGAGTAAACTTCTGTAAAAAGTTAGGATTTAAAAAGCATAGTAGAATTTGTAGTATCATTTATTAGTTGTTGAAAAGCATAGTGGAATTTGTAGTATCATTTAAAAAGAGATCATATTAGTTGTAAAAAAAAAAAAGTTCTCTTATGGTAGGAGACCTAAAGTGTCTCCCACCCTAAACGACATCATATATCATATAGTAAAAAAATTAAAGAAAGATTTGATATGCCAGAACGTGAGTTTAAACTTGTAATTTCCAACTTTACATCACTTTTTTTTTTTTTAAAGGAACTTTACTTTACAACATTTATTGTGTATATTTTGCTTTCGGAAGAAAAAACTTAGCTGTATATATATTATGTTGCTGAACACTTGTAAGTTTTCTACATAAACTACATTACGTATGAAATTGCGGGAAATTGTCACTTCTCAACACTTCAGGATATAAAATTACTCCTCTAGCCATTATTATATAAATAAATAAAAACTTCAATGGTCATTATTTTAACAAAGGGTTATTTTTTTACTGAAATTTTAAACAAAAGCTCACTGGTACTTTAGAACTATTAATTTAATCCAAAAATATTAATACAAGTATTTGAACAAATAAAACATTTTACATAATACAAGATCGAACTTTTGAAATATTTGTCGAATGACCAAACTGAACAAAGTGTTCCAAAACATAAAAAAGGTCGATAGTTAGGGACGGATGTATTAAGGGGTTATGTGAGGCTAATGCTCCGCATCTAACTTCCCTATTTTTTTTATATTATAAATAAGGTAATAGTTATTTTGGTCCCTGAATGTGTAGTGAATAGTCACAATAGTCTCTTAATGTATTAAAATTTTAAAATAGTCTTTGATTTTGCACCTTGTTAGTCAAAATAGTCCTGAAGTACAATAAGTAAGTATATTAAAAGACTAATATGATAATATTAACAAATTATTTTAATGTTAGAGACTATTTTAACTAGAAAAGTGCACAATCAAGGACTATTTTAAAATTTTGATACATTGAGAGACTATTATGGTTACTCCTTACACATTCAGGGACCAAAATAATTACTACCACTTATATAAATAAAACACAATATGTTAAGAATAAGACTAACAAGTCAACAACCTTGTGCAAAACCTGTGTAAACAAATAAGTGCAACACATTTGCTATGATTTATAAGCTTTTGAAGTTAGTTTTGTTTTTGTTGATAGCAAGTACAAGTGTTAGCAACTTAGTCAGATTTTAACCCCACATGCAAAAAAATGTCTGGATAGACCCCTGTCGATAGTTTTCTAATCATTGTAATGTGGTTTTCTTCTTATGATAGTTTTTTCTACAATTTTTTTATTTGTTAAAAGATTGATAGTAGAATTAACATATCACACTAGTTTATGGTAATGTTAGTCTTTTCTTTTTTTACTAAAAACCCCTAATGGTGAGAATCTCATACATTAAAAAAAATTATTGATTGTCAATTTTTACCAATGCATAATTTTAAAAATGTATTTTAAATTTTAATTAAATTGGATTTAACTGAAATTTTAATTAAGTGAATATAAATTGTCTTATTAAATTTGGCTCATCAAATTAGTTACAAAGCAAAAATAAGAAAAATTGATAAAGGGTAATAAAGGAAAATAATAGGTTGTAATAACCAAAACATAAAATTTAATATAGAATGATTTTAGGAAAGCCAAAAGCTAGAAATTGTAGCTTTATAGAGAATTGCTTTTGGATGATAGAATCAATTCTAAAAAGCTAAACCAAACAACATTCAAAACTCAATTTCCATTTTTGAGGTTTGTAGAAGTGCTTCTTGTTGCTGCCGAAAAGTCAAAACAAACATATCTATATCATGACTTTGGGACTCATTATTGCACCCATGTGTCCCTTTTCCCCACGTCATACCTTTGTCTCCTTCTTACCTCCCCACCTCATCATCCAAGGTGCGTATTGCACCCAAATCTTCTTCTATCTCAATCTCACACTTTCTTCTCTTCCGTAATCAATAATTTCTTAATCTCAAATACTACTTAATTAATTAATTAACAAAAGCCTCTATTATTGAGTTGACATAAACTTTCTGTCACTGTGACACACACCAACGTTGGTGTCAGTGATTTCCCTTTCACTTGATTCCTCATTTGCGAAGATCCCAAGATTATCAGGTTAGTTTCCATTTCTACACTCAGATCTTGCAATTTAGCCGAAAGGGTATTTCTTAGATCTTCAAAGTTTCATTACTTGCCCACATCTTAATAATCATAAAAATCGAAACTTTATACCTCTAATTACTATTTTAATCCATTTTAGCTTAAAGGGTATCTTTAATTTTTCATTTTTATGCAGGAAATAAATCTTGGGGTTGATTTAATAGTGATTAAGAATGTTGGGTCGGTCTGCATTTTCTAGACCTGGAGGTTTCAGACCAGAGAATTTAGGTCAGAATACTATGGCCATGATTGGGAATGTTTGTTTCTCAGTGTTTGTTATTGGTGTTTTGGTTTTCACTATTATGGCTGCTACTTATGAACCTGAAGATCCTCTGTTTCATCCTTCAACTAAGATTACAACATTGTTCACTTCTAAGTCCAATGCTACTTTTAAGTCTGATAATAGTGTTGTGAGAACTGGTGAGGATTTTCTGGCTACTAATGAGTCTGTATTTGGCTCTATTCTTAATATGACTGATGTTGATAACTCGGTTAGCGGAGAGACTAATGAGGCTGAGGTGACTCAGTGTGAGGGGAATTCAGGTCCTATTGATTGTAAGAACCCTGAGGTTTTTCATTTGATGATGAGGGCTACTATTGAGAAGTTTAAGGATGTTCATTTTTATAAATTTGGGAAACCTGTTCCGGGTTCGAATGATAGTACCTGTGATATGGCATGGAGGTATAGGCCGAAGGATGGGAAGGCTGCGGCGTTTTATAAGGATTATAGGAGGTTTGTGATTGAAAAGTATGAGAATTGTACGTTTAGTGTTGTTAGTATGGGGGATTATCATACTGGTATGAATGCGAGGAAGAGGAAGAAGAATCAGAAGGCTGGACTAGAGAAGACATCGTCGAATCTGGATCAGGTGAATGCATTGCCGGTTGTTGGAGAATTTGTGAATGACAGCCTCCCTGTAGTTGAGTCGGAAAGTTCATTTAGTCAAGGTAAATACTTGGTTTATGTGGGTGGTGGAGATAGGTGTAAGAGCATGAATCATTTCTTGTGGAGTTTCTTGTGTGCTCTAGGAGAAGCTCAGTACCTAAACCGAACATTGGTTATGGATTTGAGTATATGTCTGTCTTCGATTTACACTTCATCGAAGCAGGATGAGGAAGGCAAAGATTTTAGGTTTTACTTTGATTTTGAGCATTTGAAGGAGGCGGCATCTGTGTTGGACAAGGATCAGTTTTGGGCAGATTGGAGTAAGTGGCAACAAAAAGATGGGATGAATCTTCATCTGGTCGAGGATTACAGGGTCACACCAATGAAACTTATGGATGTGAAAGATGCTTTAATCATGAGAAAGTTTGGAGATGTCGAGCCTGATAACTATTGGTATAGAGTCTGCGAAGGAGAGACAGAATCCGTTGTTCAAAGGCCATGGCATTTGATATGGAAATCAAGGCGGTTGATGGAAATAGTGTCTGCAATTGCTTCAAGGTTAAACTGGGATTATGACTCAGTTCATGTTGTGAGAGGGGAAAAGGCGAGGAACAAAGAGCTTTGGCCAAATCTTGATGCACATACTTCCCCCGATGCACTTCTCTCAACCTTACGGGACAAGGTTGACGAAGGAAGAAACCTCTACATTGCTACAAATGAACCTGATGCATCTTTCTTTGATCCCCTGAAGGATAAGTATTCAACTCATTTTCTCGATGAATATAAGGAACTTTGGGATGAGACTAGTGAATGGTACTCTGAGACAACAAAACTCAATAACGGCGTTCCAGTAGAATTTGATGGTTACATGAGAGTATCCATTGATACAGAAGTGTTCTTGAGAGGTAAGAAGCAGCTTGAAACTTTCAATGATTTGACCAGTGATTGCAAGGATGGTATCAATACATGTAATGTTGCTGAAAACTAAAATTTGTGTAAGATTCGAAATTCCGATGTTTCATACATTGAGAAAACATACTCACTTGTACTTTTAGTTCTTATGTGTTGCATTTGAGTTTTTGTAACCTTTAGTTGTGGCAGTGAGGAGTAAAACCATTTAGTTTTGTATTGTAAGAGTAGTGTTTCACCTTGGAATTTTTGAGGTTCTTAATTGATAGTATTTGTTTTATGCTTAAATCTCATGTATCTAATTATTGGCTGAAACAACACTGCTTTATTATTATTAATTTTTTTTAATGATGCTTTATTTACTTTATTTTTCATAAGTTGTTTTAGTCTTCTGCTTCTTCACACCAATTCACTATTGCTGCCATAATAGCCATTTCAATTGTTACATGTCGGGGGTGTTGGCTACGCTATTTTTGGTACTTTATTGTGTTTCTCATGCTGAGAATGATGTTTTCTGAAGAAAAAGATGAGATATATTCCAACAAGGTATATGCTTTTTAAAGTCATGTTATTTGGGAAGTTTTTCAAAACTTTACATGCTTAGTAAAAAACGAACATTTGGGAAGTTTTCAATGTGACACTGAGCTATTAGGGTTAAGTTAAATATTAAGTAGAAAATGATTAAGTGTAGTTAAGCTTTCATGATACCTGGAAGAAAAAAAAATTAGTCTAAAAGGGCACTAATAAGTCACGAGGATTAGGTGAACTCAATGTACATACATAATCTTTTTTCAGTCCTACCTGAATTTTCATCATTTACATTTTTTTTGTGTGGTGAATGTCATTTCTAGTTATCACAAAGGTCACTAAGATTACACTTAAACCATTTATTATGGTTTAACTTTCTCGGAATACAAGTAATTCTTTGACAATAATCACTCTTCAACTTTATTCACCTCACATTTTTTTAAAAACACATGATTTTGGAAATGTGTTTTGAACAATAAAAAAAAAACTTTTTTTGTCCATAAATACACGTCTAGAGGGGGGAAAAAACACCGTTAAATTTTCCTAGCCAACAATAAACCATTTTTTTTATATGTGTGATTTTGAAGGGACTTCAAAAACCTCTTAATTTATTAGAATGTATCTTCTGATTTCAATGAGGATTAATTTTGCCAATTAATTTATATTGAATAAAAATTATATTGAACCTCTTAATTATAACTTAGTGTAAAACCAACTAAGTTACTTTATTTTTTATTTTTTATCATCAAACAGATATTTAGTCTTTGGAAACAGGTACGCATGCATGCACACTCTATGATTTTCACTGTAAAATTAAACAGACATTTAGACATCAATCAATCAACAATAACAGTTATACGTGTCATTAGGTTTTTTTTTTAAACCAGCTGAATAATGCAAATAGAACACTAATTATAAGGGAATAAAAAGTACAAGTAACCAATAACATATTTTAATTTATAAATAAATAGTATTAACACAAGTAATATGTAATTAACATTCATAGAGTATCCCTACTTAAACAAATTCATAAATTATAAAAATGTCAAAGCCAATGGATTGGCAGCCTAAGGTTGGTTCTCCTCATGCTATTGTTCTTTATGATGATTGCAATGTTACTCTAAAAAGTATCATTTTTCCCTCAGACAGGAAAACAATCCTTCCATCATTGTTGTAGATTCTTGATGTAAAAAATGCTTACTCTAGCCAATACCTAATGACTGCTAGAGTACACCACTTTCACTTTTTCATCCTTTCATTGCCATTGTTTTTTGGTATTATTAATTTTGAAGTTGTAATTGCAAATCACTTTGTAGAAAGTTTGGTTCTTAACAACAAAATGCTCCTTTTATAAGGTTTGGGTGGTATCGGTATTAATCCGCCTATAACAGCCGATTTCTAACTCTGACTCTCAAAAGTGAAACCAGATTATTTTTGCTCTTCCAACTTCCACCCTGGACTCTACCATTTCTCTCTTCTGAGCCATGTATGGCATATACAAAATTCAGGTAAGAAAAATGGAACGAAATCCTCTATTTCACCTAGCTTTTGATTTTATCACTCGAACAAGAGTAGATTTTGGTCTGGCATTTGAAATGGCAACTTGATGCTGGTTTCTACCGACTTTGTCAACAGTATATGGTTTGATCTCAAAAGTTCCTCTGGTGAACCCTCTGGAAACCTGAAGAATTGGAAACATCTAATTATTGCTCAGAAATGCAGGACTTGAAGATTATGAACCTTAAGAGAAAAAATTAATTGATATATCAATCAACTTCATAGTATGTTTTATCAATCAAAAATCAATTTTATACAGGCTTTATCGTAATCAATATTATAAGACATAAACCAACACCAGTAAAAAAAAATTCCAACTACTCACTACTAGTTGTGTCTGTTTTGATAAAGATTGTATTTCGAGCATTTTCCTTTGCATATTACAATTGTTTTCTGCTTCTTCTCAGATTTTCAAAACATTATATCATTTTAACGTTAAAGAATTAATTCAGTAGCATTTAACTTGTAAATGTAATTCTAAGGGTTCACAATCAGTATTAGTATTGGACCCCAAATGTAATTCTGTGGTAATATTAATTTTGGATGTTTGTTATGCCCAACATTAATTTTGGGTTGAAAATTTATTCAATTGTTACTTCAAAACAAAGGTAATTTCGACATCTCTTCACTCATTATACTCAAAATTACTTCTGAATGAACATTTTTGTTTATCAAACTCATTCTTTCAAAAGTAAAATTATTCCAAAGTTAACCGTTCCAAAATATATTCTATCAGAAATACACTATACCATCACTATGGAGAAAGGGGCTGAAGTAATGCCACAACCACAATTTTATGGAAAATTTTTTGATAAATGCGAATGGATAAAAAAGTAAAAAAAGCATATGGTACAAAATTAAAGTAACTAGATTTAATAAATATATATTAGAATAACAGCATAAGCATAATCATCAAAGAGAAATATGTGTTGATCAGTTATACCTTTAAGAGAATCCAGACTTTGAGAGAACTGCTCAATATTCCAAGTTTTGTCTTTTTCCCTGAAGTCAAGTACTCACACATATGATGGTCAACCATCAGAATAAATTTTGGCCAGGACTTAGGCTTTTGAGGTTCTCCCTTATGGTTCATTGTTGCCTGGAATATGAATAAAAACAAACAAGAAATCAAACTCATGAAATTGCCTCAAAAATTACGAAAATGAAGCGAATAAACACTGTTATGATTTAAGAAAATGAGCTCTCAACAACATTGAGAAACAAAGGAAGAAAAATTTATTGTGGTAGGTAATATGCACTATAGAAAACTTATAAGGAGAGCCTAAACTTCATCTTACAGAACACATAAAACTTTCATGAAAGGTTTTTTTTCGCCCCATGATCTTATTGCCAAAACAAAATTCTGAGATAGAAAGTGTCTACTTACGAGAATACGACAAATTTGCTGTTCAATTTTGAAGAAGGAAGTCTCTAAAGCTTCAACTCTGCCTGTGGCATGGCAACAGTCACATGGTTCACTAACCATGAATGTCACACTTGGTCGAACCTGTCAAATATTGGTAAAACATTTGTAATTTATTGTGACAAGTCAACTAAACTTGATTGAGTGATATGCCAACAATCAACCAGAATGCAACTTAAATAACAGTAGTTCAAGCATTATTCTTTTCAATCTATAGATATTTTCGTGTCATTATAGTGTGTTTGAGGTAAGAAAAGCATAGAGGACGATGGCATAAAATAACAGTAGTTCAACCATTATTCTTTTCAATCTATAGATATTTTTGTGTGTCATTGTAGTGTGTTTGAGGTAAGAAGCATAGAGGACGATGGCATAAAATAACATAAAATGAAGTAAAATTAGAACACCATTTTAGAAGATATGCTTAATAAAACAATTGTAAGTTTATACAGGAAAAGAAGAGAAGAAAACTCACTACGATTCATATAAACAACAACCTATTTCCACATTTGTGTCCATTTTCCATTTCAACAAATCTAAATGTAAGCATAGTGGTTATGTTAATGCAACATGCCTTTTCATGAACTAACACATAGCTAATATATCCACAGCAAACAACAAACATACCCTCTTTCGTGTTATTTCCATGAGTCCATGTCTTGACAATTCAGAGACCTTCACCATAGATCTGTCTCTCCGAATGGCTTTCTTGACTTCTTCATAGACCAATCTTTTATTTGCTGATTAAGAAGAACAAAAAAATTCAATAAATAACAATATTAATAACTTTTAAGTCTGATTCTGATAACATCAAGGGATGTACCATTTCAGATTGGCATAAAAAATGATGAACTATTTTGTCCCTGGGATATATACCATCACATCAACTTATATTTACAACATTCAGAAGATTGTTTATATTGATGCTAGAATACTTACTCAGTAACATCTCTCAGTCCCTACCTTGTCATTAAGGATAGTTTCTTTGGGTAAAATCATCATATCATGTCAAGAAATCTAAACTTGGTGGAAATACATAAACACAGAAAAGAAAGAGGCTTAAAAGGTTCTGTTTCACGCTTTCTCTGCAAAAATTTATTTATATTTGCACTTCAGCCTTTGTAGAAGCCGTTCCCAGTTTTTATTCGGCGCTAAAGATGTTTCAAACAGGCGAGATAGTTCACAACCATATAAACCATTTACACAAACAAGTGGTAGATCTCTATTACCTTCGTCTGTCATATCAATGAAATCTACCACAATGATGCCACCAATATCTCGTAGTCGCAACTCCCTTGCAATCTGTCACACATTAGTCTCATTAACGAGCTTGAACTACATGATTCTGATGAATTATTGTTTCAGGACAAAACAAACCATGAATGTTGTATAATTTTGTTTTTAAGATATATAAAACAGAAATAGAATTGATCGTCAACAATGAAATATAACTTCTTATCATACAAGATTGTCAAAATACAAATAATCTCAGAATTTGGCCTAGACCTAACTCAACCCAGAAGCTAGCTCAACAGATGAGAATTGCCTAATCATTATACAAAGTACGGACTACTTTGACCATATATTTGTCAATGTGGGATAAGGTAGTTCAAATCGAGATCCTACCTAGGACTGGTAAGGAGTCTCAAGATCATAATTGTGAAATCTTAATATGAATTGTAAGATCCTACAAAAAAAAATATTATATCATAGCAGTACCCCCACATGCAAGAACCCTCTAGGCTTGAAGCATGGATAATACACTGGGGACAGGTCTATTTTTATGAACACCAAAACTCAACCTCATCTAAGAAGAATGGAGATATTCAGACTTGAATCTTGATCACTCGGTCAAAGGCTTATAATAGCATGCCAATGATCAACTCTCCTAAAACCTAAGATGTTAGATGAAATCTCATGAATGACTTGGCATCAACAGAGAGAGTGTCTCATGAGCTACCTTTTGTGAGTGAGACCAAAGACCACTTAACAATTTCCAATTCCTACAAACGTACCCTTGCAAAGCCCCTTACCTAATGGGATGGTTCCCACTTTCAAAGCCCCATTAACTTTAGTATTATTCTAATCTGCTAGTAGGAACCCTGTTTAACTATCTTTTGCTTATTGATCCTTATAGATCAGCGCATTGATGAAATTCACATTCTGTTGGAAATCCGCCTTTATTGTGATCCGCCCTTAGTCGCCTAATTGCGACATTTGAGTTGCCTCGTGTTGGCTTTGAGGGGGTGGATTTCGTCCCACATCGGTTAGATAGGACTGTTGATAAGAGTAAGAGGAGGCACTCCTCACCTTACAAGCCGGTTTTGTAAGGATGAGTTAGGCCCCAAATTTCTACACATTCCCTCCTAAAAATCCTGAGATTATCTCTTTACAAGCAAAAAATGAGACAAATTCAATTGCATGTAGTAAAGAACCTTTCATGAGATATTGTTTAATTTCAATAAACTGCTACCGGAACCTAGATGACCAACTGCATTAACACATTCACACTATAACTACTTAATCCAAAATGAAATCATCATTGATCACTCTAAACCAGCAGAGTAATACAAATAGGATTTAAGTTATATTCGGTGTCAGTATGAAACATACTTAACTTCAATAGAACACTGACACTACGTATTACTCAAGAGCGTTGTCGAAAGTAAGATATCTTATTTTGACAGAGTTTCTTTAAACTAGACAGTGTATAAAATTTATGCTGATACTAGACTAAATTTTAACTCCAAATTTAATATTGCATTTCTTAAATTATAATGAAGAATAAACAGTTTTTCATGAAAATAAATATAATAGTAATTATCTGCATAAGTAAAAAAAATGCCAAGTTTATTTATTAAAGCCTAAGTGATGAACAAATATATTATATTAATAAAGACTGCAACATGAACCAACCTGTTTTGCAGCTGCAAGATTGACATCTAGAATAGCTTTCTCCTTGGCAGTATCATGATCAAGCATCCCATGTCCTCCATTTACATCAATAGAAACTAACGCCTCAGTTTGCTCGATGATTAGAGAACCTCCATTAGCAAGTGGAACCCTAAAAAGTGATCCACATAAAAATAAAAATAAATAAAAACTAGCATGTAACAAATTTTACTATCAAGTTTCCTATAAAGCAAGATATCAGTAGACATATTATACAAGAATATCAGCAAACAGACTACTATAGAGACATGGATAATACACAATATAAGCAAGAGATGGAAGATTAAGAACAAAATCTACCTTTTGCTGAGGATATTGTCAAGCTCTCCTTCAATGTTGTATTCATCGAATAGGGGAACCTTTTTATTATAAAGTTCAACTCGATCACAAAGATCAGGGGCAATGTCCTGAAGGTAATTGGTCACCTGAAAATTAAATAAAAATATTGAAATTATCAAACAGAAGTGATGTCAGTTTGTACACTGAATTTTAAATTTGTCACTGATCTAATATTTGTAGTTGCAAAAAAATAATTATTACAGTTCATATAGTATTTTTCATACATATCAATGTTTTAAAAACCAGACGGAACTGGCCGGTTCAGCCGGGAGCCAGCCAGTTTTTTGGTTGGCCCTGCTTATACTACAGTCTGGTTGAACCACACAGTTAGTTCATCCGGGGGTTTTTTTTACAGTTTTTTTTTTTTTACTTTTTTAATCATTCATTTGCCATCCGGATCAACTGTGATTGAAATAATTGAATCATGATCTGTAGGTCTCACCAGTTCAATCTCCAGTCCGATTTTTAAAACTGTTAAAGTATAGGATCTGAGCATGTGTTTATAAGCGGGGGCATTCATCACCTCACAAGCCGGTTTTGCAGGGCTGTGTTAGGCCCAAACCATAAAATTCTAAGATGGTATCAGAGCCTATCCAAGATCCATAGACCACATGCTATTAGGTTTCCGCTATCGGGTCACACTCCAGATGTCCAGTTCTGGGCGTGAGGAGTGTGTGTTAAGAGTCCCAAATTGGAAATGATATGGCCAGAACAAGTGTTTATAAGTGGGTGCAGTCCTCACAAGTCGGTTTTGTGGGGTTGTGTTAGGCCCAACCACAAATTCTAAAGAAAAAACATTGCTACAACAAAACTAAATATCAGCAATAGCATAGGAATAAAGTTGAAATCTTGTACGCGTGTAAGATAAGATTCTCCAGGCTTTGGGTGGCATTTTCTAACAGAAAGTGGTAAACCGTTGTGTGACAGGCTATCCTACAGTTGGGTTCACATACCACTTGTCAAAGTAAATTAAATACCTTACTGTTTTTGCTAAACTCTCTATGAGGGGAACAAAAGCCAATGTTGTTCACACATGGAAACAAAAATTCTCCAGTTTTAATATCTCAACTTAGACTTCTACAATTAAGTTACACATACCTCGTGAAATGTCCTTGCCGAGTCGACCACCATTTTCTTAACCTGAAGTATATCATTATAAACTGTAATCAGAAGATATTATATCACATAGGTTTCTTTTAGAATTTAAATAGATATTGTTAAGTTAAACATCCTAGAGTTCATTGGCGTGAACTAAAATTAATAACAGAACCAACATTTTCATTGAAATAATCTTGGACCACTGAGAGAGTTTGACCCATCGGTCTGTGCAAAATAGCAGGAACAGCTGCTTCCACCCCTTCATCAGCAGCAAGAGCAGAAGACTTTGCATGTTCCATTATGTTTTTCCAAGTCGAAAGCAAACCTTCCAAGTCTTTCTGCAGTTCCTCAAAAGAATGACCAGCAGCAGCAGTTCTTACAGTGAGGCCCAAACCCTCTGGCTGCAATGTCTTCGCTATAACTTTCAACCTTGTACGCTCGGTACCACAAATCTTTTGGGAGACTCCAACTTTATCACAACGTGTAAACAAAACCTACAGGTCAGCAAATCTAATTTAGATGAAACACCATATAGATGATTTATGAGAAAGAACAGGAACATACACAATCAAACTTTACACAGGTTGCAGGCATACATAGTACATACCCAGAATCTACTTCTTAGACTAGGAAAAGCAGTCACGGTGGGACCCTTCGTACCAAGGCCCTCTTTAACAACTTGGACAACTACTTTCGTTCCGTTACGAACTTGGGTCCATTTATTTTGTCCCTTTTCTCTCTTTGTGTCTTCTGTTGGCTGAATATGAGAATTGATAGACCCATTCATGCCTAAAGAAAGAGAACCGTTATTCATTTTTCCTTCTATATGAACATCAGCTCCCTCGACATCATCCTCAAAGTCAGCTTCTACTTCATCATCAACCACACTACCATTCACATTTTCCTTAAGAACTTCTGAATGACAAAAATCCTCATCTGTTTCATGTTCATCATAGTCATTGTGTACAGATTTCAAACAATCATCCTCAGAACGTATGTCACGTATTCCACCAGGAATGTCAGTAGCACGAGACACGTGATCATTTTTCCCCTTACGATCAATTTCTTGTTCCTCTGTCCTTCGGCGAAATGGAGGGAATATAAATGGTTCCTTGTATGACTTAATGTCCATAAGAGAGGGTCTAGAATTCCCAATATCAACAAGAGCTCCTCCCATAGAAGGAACAAGCTTTATGATTGCCCCCACATATACACTACCGCTTTGCACATTAGTCTTCACTGGTTCCAATAATAATTCAACCAGTTTTTCATCCTCCAGTACTGCAATTCTTTGCATGGTACATATGGATGAGTTTATAAGTATAATGGTGGAAACAGGGTCTTTTAAAATTGTATTACTGCTCTCTTCAGGTAACAACTCTTCTGAATCTACCAACTTAACCTGCTCTTTCACAACGTCAATAGTTTCGTTGGATTCTGTTTTATCCTCAGAGATAACCGAACGCGGTGAATGGAGTAACCAGGGTTCCTCAACAGGCTGGTAATTCTCAGAAAGAACGTTAATAGGTTGTGAATCCTTATTACTCAAAATTGCCATGTCCTCATTGTCAAAAAATAATTGATCTTCCAAACTGAGTGTCTCGGTCTTCAGGAAATCATTTTCAAGGAGACTCATATTCCTTCGTTCATCTGTCAAACCACTGTTTGAGTGTTCAGAAACATAGGAAAACATATTTCTGGAGTGGTGTAAAAATATAAAATAATACCTTTGACTGGGAAAAAAATAGAGGGTTGCTTTAGAAGATATGTTTCCTCAATGCAGGGGTTCCATGCGTGAGCTGAAGAAATATGGAAATCGGACCTAATCCATAAATCCCTCACCACAATTTCATTATCTTCTAGAACGGTAAGAGGTACTGAAAGAGAAAATGCTGGTCCAGGCTTCCAAATAATGTCACTTGAGGACCTTGAATTTTCCTTAATGAAATAGTTATATTTAAAGTTCAAGCCAAAAGCAATCTGCAAGGTAAATAACAACCGAGTCACTTTTATTGAAAACAACGAATTTTGACGTTCATTCAGTATTTCAAGAATATTGAAGCTTCATATAATAATCTAAACTTTAATGAAAGGAGCACTATGATTTGGTGGATGCATAATTTTGTAGCAACAAGCCTCCTATCATTTACCATAGAATACATACTACTGTGTTGCGGATTTCCTTCCGGAGAAAAAAAAAAGCTTTAGACGCACAACTCTTCTATAACATCGGAGATTTCTTTATATCATTGACAATGTATTGTAGGTTTGTTTTATATGTTTCACTTGGTGTACAAAAACCTATTCAGAACTCAGCTCAGTAGCAAGATGAATACTAACATTAGCCTCAATGTTGAAACATCTCATTTAAACTTTTCTTTCTGTACAACTAGATAAATATACAAATGGCCCAGTGATATTACCTGAGATTCAGCTTTCCAAATATTGGTGTGCTCTGTAGGAGACATTAGTACAGCCATGTTGGGTTTCCAGCAGCCTAACACAGCAGGGTCCCCAGTTATGTACAGGAGATGACCATCTTCTAAATCAGCTTCTACAGTCCAAACAATCTTGCATAGATCATCAGCACTGGTGGTTGAATTTCCTGATAAATAAGGCAGGCCAGATCCATCATTCATTCTAAACGAGAGGAAATTACATTAAGAAAGCATGATAAGGAACCCTAATGCCAAAAGGAAAACTTGCACCCGTACAGAACTCATTCTACTAAAAGATACCTTATTTGATAGTGAATGAAATTGCAGAATTAAAAAGTAACCTTGCCTTATATAGAATAATGAAGAGAATTTAAAAAAAAATAACGATTAATGTAGCTAACGCCATGAAGAAAGTTGTCACAGTTTTAGTTGCAGCATTTAACTGTGCAATAGAATTTAACTAAAATAAGTTGATTTCCTGCTTCATTTAGTTAAAAAATGAAGAAATTGTTCACAATTCATAATGTCAGTTCGAATCATTAAAAAAGGTTGAAAGAAGTAACAAGTGGCATGCTGCATTGCTTGTTATGAATATATCCATGGAATCTTATTAAATTATTAATCCATCAGGGTAATACTTTAATTTTCTTTAACTACAGAGGACAAGATATACAAATGTAATTTTATCCATACAAGAACAAAAAACTTTTACACGAAGAACATAATACATCTCTTGAGTTGCTGAGTTTGGGTCCTTTATTCATGTGATAAACCAAGCACGAATCAGATTCTACTGAAATACAACTGGAAGTTGCATATTTGGATGTTAATTCTTGAACAACTCAGTTGTGATAAGGATCCAGCACAACAAGTTAAAAAGAAATATTTAGGGTATAGAAAAGAGATAGCTGTATAACTAAAAAATGAAGTCATAAACAAATAAACCAACAAGACCTTCCAAAAAGATGTCTGAATTACCTTTCTGCGTTGTTTTGAATGAAGCTAATCTTCTAACTGATTTATGGTTCTTCAGACAGCACATGAATCTATATTCTCCGTGTAGTGGTACATGATGGAATATATGCCTGTCACAATATTTTAATACATAAGTGCAATCAAGACAAACAAAATGAGAGAAACAATTAACACTAAAGAATGTGCATATCATATTTCAAATATAAAATCATAATAAAAATCAATGTCCTATCATCAATCATCCCATCAATACATATTTTGTGAATGATGTAAACTACACGTCTAGCAAATGGGTCAAAATAACGACTAATCAGTACAACAACTAACTACTATTTGCTACAATTAGTGAACAATTATAAGTGTGTACACTTGTGTTCGCAGTGGTGACTGTGAGCAAGAATCTTGCCTTGTTTCATATATCAATTCAAGAATTTCACATTGAACAAACAATAACTGAAGGTGTTTAAAATCCAAAAGCTTCAGCTAGGTTAGATTAGATTTTGTTCATAGAATGAAATAACTAGTTAAGCTAATCATTTGGCTACAAGACTCAATTTCTATCAACTAAACCACGAAACTTCTCCTAAAATCTATCTATTACAGATTTTTGCATACTTTAACGCCAACGTTAATAAAAATATTTGACGACTAAGTGATCGCGGTGCGCTAGGGTTGAACTCAAAAATCTTGAAAATCGTAACAAAATCCCTTCAAATCTTCATCATACAACAATCCACACTACAAACCCTTACTACCACTATGGGCCCATTTGGATTAGCTTATTTTAGAGCTTATATAAAATAGCTTATGCAAATAAATAAGTTTTTATGTACTATTTATAAGTTTTTAAGATAGTTTATGAAAAACCCATTTATGAAGATACATTTTTCGTTAGTGAGAGTTTATAAATTAAAATAAAAGCTTATTTATTTACATAAGTTATTTTTCATAAGCTCAAACCAAACGGGGCCTATATCATGAAACATAGTACAGCATAATTTCACCCTCTCTACCAAACAACAATAAGAACAAAATTCAAAAAACCCTTTTCATCAAAACAAAAAAGCATAACCTAAACTAAACCAACATGGTGAAAAGGAACAATTTTTCCCTCTAAATTAACAAGTTAAAAACATCATAGCCACAGATAATAACAAGAGCTACAAAAGGCACCAGCAATGAATTAGGTATACATTTTTTCATGGCACAATAACCCAGATGAAAAAATGGCAATAAGAATTGAGAATGAGAGAAACAAAACAAACCTCTTTGGTGAAAGTGTGTAAGGATTAGAGAAGGGTGTAAAAAGGTGATGAGGGTGGTGCAAAAAACGAACTTCAGCAGTAAACTCCATTAACACGAACACAACAATCGAATTTGACAGTGACGAGGAGACACGAGTTCATGAGTTTGTGTCAGCGCATAGAGTGTGAGAAATGAAGAGATTTGGATAAAATATAGATAGGAGGTGGTGACACACGAGGCAACCACAAGATAACGGTTTCTAGCCTATTCAATATTTTCTCCGTCTCATTTTAATAGTCGTTTTTTATAATGTATGATGAGGTTAAGTAAATGATTAGTTGAATTGATTTATTTTATTTTGTTGACTTTTGCACTTTGTGACCCATCAAAGGTGAGCGAATAATCTGGCTCGTACGTAGAGACATGCGTATTTGATAAGGCGTTGTTCCTCTTGGAAATTGAACCTGGTTTTCCCCGGGTACGTCCTTGAATTGATTTTAGTGGTAAAACTAAAATCATTTTTGGGAGATTAATCACTTTAGTCCCTGAATAGGAAAGAAGGCATCATTTTAGTCCCTGAATGTAGGATAAATTGCAAAATAGTTCCTGAATGTAGACTTTGTTAGTCAATTTAGTCCCTGAATGCAGACTCTGTTAGTCAATTTAGTTCATGAATGTCAACTCCGTTAGTCACTTTAGTCCCTGAAATTGACTAACAGAGTCTACATTCAAGGACTGTTTTGCAATTTCTCTGCATTCAGGGACTAAAGTGGCTAATCTTTTCTCATTCAGGGACTAAAGTGACTAATTCGCCAATCATTTTTATTAATTGTAGTTATTAAAGAAGTTTAGTGGGGTAAAATTCAATTAATGGAAAATAATAATTATTGAATTGGTATTCTAAAGTGATATTTATTTTGAGATAGAAAGAAAAAAATGTTAAAGTAACAATTAACATGAGATAGAGGGGGCATTATTTAAAGGTCTTTTTGATTTGTTAAAAAAACTTAGGGGAGTTTTGGAAATTAAGCAAGACAACCATGAGATTTTTTTTGGGTTATCGGCTTTAGGGAAATAAGGTTTTCTTCTACTAGTATTTTAAGGATGTTTCTCTAATTTTGAGTGACATTCTTGTTGATGCTTGTGAGAGTTTGGTTTTCTAATTGTTTGGTCTATTCCATCAATATTGTGTGGTTTATTCCATTTTGGTCACTTTGTGTTGTTTGAATATGATGAGTGTGAATAGGGATGGTGATGACAACAACTGTCGTCTGAAAATGAGTCTGATTAGCTAGAACTATTGAGGCTTGGGAAAGCCAAGTACAATTCTAAATTTAAAATTCGTAATTCGATATGATAAATCAACCGACCTCTTTCTAAGTGTGAAATTAGTCCTGAAAAAATAAAAATTGAGAAGTTTTGGTATTTGCTTGGTTTTGATAATTGATTGGTTGTACGTAGACAAGTTATAAGTGGTGGTCTTGCTTTATTTTGACGTAATTCTTTTAATTATTCAGCGTTACATTTTTCTTAAAACCATAGTAATGTTAAGGTTGATGATGATTTACGAGGGAAGTGGCAGCCCATAGGTTACTATGGGTTCCTAAAAGGCAGACAACGAAGGGACTCTTGGAATTTTATCAAGCATATGTCGTGAAACACTACATTATCGTGGTGCATGATAGATGATTTTAAATTAATGACATTATGCACATGTAGAGAAAGGCAGGACCTAGAGACCGCAATCGCTAATGAACATATTCAAAAAAGTTCTCTAGGAGGCTAGGTTGCTTGATATTAATTTGGAAGGCTATAATTCACATCGTTCAAATGTTTAGCCACTAATAGAGTTGTTGATGAACGACTAGACAAGCAACGACGAATGAAGATTACCAATTGTTCCTAAATGGTCAAATAGAAAATTTGGTTACTCTCGCCTCAGATCATTATTCAATTATACTTCATCGTGTTTTTTGCACACGGTCTAGAAGGACTTGTCACAAGTTTAAGTTCTAAAATGCATGGAGAGTTGATCCTAACTTGAACGAGGTAGTGAAACAACATTGGCATGATAATCCTGATCGCGATATAACCCCTTGGTTGGAAGGATGTGACGAGGATTTGGTGGTACATTGAAATAAAACTCATTCTAACCAGTTGAAGACATATATTGAGGAATGTTGTAAGGAGCTAAATTAGGATAGTAGTAGAAATGATGCTGGTCATTGTAATTCATTGCGCAGGAAAGTGTCACATCTCTTAGTCTAAGAGGATTTGTATTGGGAGCAACGAGTGAATACGTGTTGGTATCAAGATGGAGATTTGAATACAAAATTCATTCATACTTCATCCACTGTTACCAGAAAAGTTAACAGGATATCCTCTTTGGAAGATGCAAGTAGGGTACAAGTCACGAATAAAGCGCAAATGGCCAATATGATCGATCAAAAGAGGAGGTTGCCTTCATGCAAGGGTGAAAACCCTAACGGAACATGTTTCCCTAGCCAAAATTTTCAAATAACTAGACCATTGACCCGTGCTGACGCCCGGGTCATATAAGAGAACAAATACAGCGGAAATAAGAAAGTAAAAACTTTACTTTAATCGAAAAAATAGTATGATTCAGTTCATAAAATTAATTGGCGCAAACGTTTTTAATGTACAATATTAAACAATTTCCATGACATCAACCCTGTTACGGTAACATGACATATAAATTTGATGGCATAATTTATTGACGAAAAGAAAATCCAACGTCT
>Ga0315913_1000729_pt1 | contig 31821 bp, 18 predicted proteins | sample MpolsnodulesMG_FD_207736 | JGI IMG/M metagenome (GOLD analysis project Ga0315913, IMG submission 207736) | Medicago polymorpha root nodule microbial communities from Los Angeles, California, United States - small nodules | ecosystem: Host-associated > Plants > Roots > Nodule | place: USA...
TTCTTTTGCCATGATATTGAATTGAACCAAGCCATTAATAAAGTACTCGTTAACGTTGGGTGATATAAAGATCAAGATTACTTAAATTTGACAAGATATGGCCTAGTGTATTATAAAATCCCACAACTTGAAGGTTCATTTAGCTAGTCATGCAAAATTAAAATCAAATAGATAGATTAGTTGGCTAGCATTAGTATATCAAAGATATCATGATAGCATATTCACGTGCAATGTTGTCTCTTATTTTCATTCATTCTCAATCTTCACCAAACCAGTAATTAACCTCACTCTCCCACGAAGGATAAGTAAACATTGAAAACCTTTAAGACCAATCCAAACTATTATCTTTTTTGAAGGAAAAAATAAATAACAGTTTCCTCTTAAAATTGGAGCTACACAAAGCTAATATCTGTCCAGAGAAAGAAAAAAAATTAGTCCTTATTTGTTTTTATTTGTCCAAAAAGTTTGGATTTTGGTGCTAATCTAATTAGGGTCATCCTCGCTTTCTACTCGATGTCTTTGCATGCTTATTTGTTCTAATCATCACAAAATTGTCAGCAAAAAAAAGGAAACAAAAACACCCAGTTTTCACACTAGTCCCCATTTGTGTACGAAACCATATTTTATCCTACTAGATGGTCGACTATAAATTACATAACAGCATATTCATATGCTTGTTAAAAAAACATCATATTCATATCATAGGTCATATTTATAGTTTTTTTAAGCAAAAATTAAAGTACAAATGCATCACATGACAACTGACATCCAACTATGTTAACAATCCAAAACTACCGATTATCATTTGCAATACTCTAATAAATTTATTAAAACAAAAGAAAATGATGAAACAAACATTGGGAGAACTAGGTTAATACCCAAAAAAACACAATTAAGAGATTATACAACAACCATCTCATTAAAAATCTTATCAGAAAACCCCGTAAAAAAAAAATCATGGTGGAAAAAAAATTACAATGCAAAACAACAAAAGCAACATATTTTGATGCTAACAAAATCTAAACTCAAAGGGAGGGCTTATTCTTAATAAAGACATGATACTAGTAGGAATGAAAATTCACCATTACACCCTATCAATCTAAAAACCAAGAGTTGCAAACCTATCAACGCAATGATTTCCTTCTCGAAAAATATGTGAAATCATGAAAGGTGATATCTTAGTGACATCCAAACAATTTAACCACTTGTTCCTTAGTTTCCAAGGAACAATGTTTGGAGACTTAAAAGACATTGTCATCGATTGCGAATCATCTCCAACCAAAGCAGAAACCAACCTTTTTATAAGCAAATACAATAGCCATCATAAAATCTATAAATTTTGCATGAAAAGAAGTAGCATGACCAATGTTGAAACAAAACATGAAAAAAGCTTCTACAGGCAGAAGGATTGGAACACCCTACAGTTGCACCGCCAATGTTGCATTTAATCCAATTAAAAAGAGACGGATGTCAAAAAACTTGTTTCGTACAAGGCACCAAAGGAAGCAACGTATCAGGACTAAGCTAAAAAACCGGTATACTGATCAAATGAAAATGAAGACATAGGGTCGAAAAGTTTATTTTATTTATAAAAAAAATGAAAGTATAGTTCCTCTTCCCCGGGAAACGACATTGTAATACTGTTCTCTCTGACTTATAAAAGTTTAAATAAATGTCAACTTGGGGAATAAGAAAAATAAGCAAGAAATGTTACAGTCACAACAGATTGTGGACTGGTTATCACAGCAGACTGTGAAGTCTTATTCACTGATTATCAGGTTCCCCATGGGACTTCATGTTCCAACCACCTGAACCAGCTTTGCGCTCCCCACGCTTTCTTTTATTCACACAGGTCTTGAGAGCTGATTGCTCTTGAGACGTGCAAGTTGCTGTTGCTACATTATCTGACATGAGAATAGAAACGGAATGTGAACCTTCTTCCACTTCCCTTTTCACCTCCTGAAGCTTCTGGGTGGGATTGTGAGCATCCACTTCCTTTTTCACCTCCTGAAGTTCATGCATCAGAACATTTTCTACCATCTGTGCATCATCGATGTCAAAAGTGAAGATAGTCAGATAAATACAATCACCACCTGTTGTAAGAAGTTTTGTTTTCATTCTACTCTCGGTCCCTTTTTAGTTGCTATGTTAAAGTTATTTACATATACCAAGAAAAACTAATAAATTTTGTTACGTTTGATGAAACTATTTGTATTTTTTCCATAAAACCCTTAACTATTTGTCTCAGTTCACCTTTTCTCTATGCAATAAATAATAGTGAAGGGTATTAGTGACAAAACAATAGATAATGTTGCATTGAACTTTGGAAACCACAAGTAAATAGAACATAATTTTTCTACAAAAGTGACAATTAAAAAGGAACATAACAAATACCTATCAAAATGGAATCGAAATAAATCATATTGGTGGCATACAACAGTTTTCTAGTTCTAGTTATAAACTGTTAGGAAATTGATAAAAATTATATGAACTAAAGGTATGAAATCCAAACTTTTAGAAAACTTACATGTTCACCAGAGTCAGCAACCAAGGCCGATTGGAGGGTGACATCAGCAGCAGCCAACAAGCCAACAGTGCTCTCAATTATATCAGGAATACTGGTAGCTTCTCCAAAACTTGAAACACAGCTGTCAGGAAAGACAAAGTCTGCGAATTCAAACTCATCAGCTGCATGCTGAGATGAATTATATATACCTCCAACTCCAACAGATGCCGTGTATCCATTTCCAGCAGAATTTGTAGGACTTTGAGCAGAGCTAGTCTGCACATCACCATGAAGAATAAGGCTAAAATTCTCTGATGAAGAAAACCTTGAAACATTTCTGGATGTGATTTCACTGATGCCGCTTTTCAGTGTGCGGACCCTACATTGTAGATTTTCAATGTTCTGAAGGAGCAGCTCAAAGGAAACATCAGTGTCAGTGCATTTGAGCAGAGGTTGATCTTCAGTTTTTTCTGTTGAATCGACATATGGCTCTGTGATCACTACACCAAAAGAGCATATAAAAAAACTGTCATGGCTAAAGAATCAGATATACATCAAAATGTGATTACGAGGCAAAATTAAAGGGAGATCACTACTGCCAAAGGTCAATAAAGTGAACGATAAGTCGCCACACACAAACCAGAAACATAATGCAGTTGAATAAAACAGTTTTTTTTCCTCCACATTTTCTCTTAACGAAAGAAAATGCAAGAGATTTTAATGGCACTAGTGAGTGGTGACTTGGCATATCATTAGCAGCAAGCAAGGATTCCAAGTAACATCTACAAAGCATATCATTAGCAGCAAGGATACTAACCCGGATTGTCAAAATCATCATCCAAAGAGCCGTCAGCATCAGACTTCTTATTCTCTACAGTAAGTAAAGGAAAAAAAATCACATGCTTCTCTGAATTGGGGGCAAGCAGTTGGTAAACAATAATGAAACGATATGCAAATCACGTATAAAGATAAAAAAAAAATGCAAAAAAAAATTCATACCGAGATAGGAAAAAAGATAGTGATGTGCTGCATACAATGCTATGTCCGTTGTGTCCTCAACTTTCTTTCGTCGTCTTCTCATTTTCGCCTTACTTCTGTACTGGTGACTTGAAAATGGCAAGGATTTCGAACCAGACTCTTTTAAGGTAAAATGATCACGTGCCGCCGTATGCTTTACCTTGTCATACTCTTCAAGTTCTCTAGTGTACTTTAATTCTTGTGACTCAATTTGCTTGAGTCTTATTTCGGTCCATTTTAGACGCCACATCAGAGGTCGGATGAAGTTCCTCCAATGATCTGTCAACTTCCTCTTCCTATATTTATATAGGAAATCCATACATCAAAATATACATAAATAACTCAAATAACTCCAGTGGTAACAATCATATTGTAACAAACATACAATATCCAAGAATTTCGCTTCACCATAAAACACAATCTAACTAAATATAGTGGTATACCACCATGAATTGATGATTAGCACAAGGAAACTCAAATTAATTGACTCTAAAAAGGACACAAATAATGAATGAACACACAAAGAGTGATGGTAGATTATCCAACAGCGATCTTTACTAGATGTAGAGACAAAATTATTACAGCAAGAGTTAGAACAAAAACTATGGGTGATGAACAGTTGGCTGGTTTAATAGCATAAATCAAAGCATGCAATATCTAAGGATTTGCATAGACGTAACCTAATTTCTTACTGAAGCATCAGACCAAGATTTCACATACCATATAAAGCTGGAGATCGTCTTGTAAATATTGAAATATGCCTATTAACAATCAGATTTGAATATTTGAATGCATAACACTGTTTTCTGATAAACCTTACTCTTTTCAACTAGCTGAAAAATAAAATCTTAACATATTGACCTCGAACTAAGGACTGCTATCTAAGGACTTTTATTTGACTGCATATGGTTTCTTTAATAACTTGAATCACTTCTCAAGTTCTCAACATTTTCATAAGACCAGGGTCCTTTTTCATATATTGATCACTAATAAATGTCCAAGCAAGATAATTTAAGATTTGCAATAAAAATCACCTTGTTCGGAACTCAGGACCAAAAGTATCAGAGGGGCTTGCCGCGCCATTCTCACCAAAGAACTCTGAATCCACTTCAGCATCACTCGATCTTGAACTATTTTCAGCATCAGAGTCTGTATCAGCAAAGGAACTTGAATATTCAGTTGCATCAGGGTCCTCGTTTTTGGTAGATCCAACTTCACCCTTGTTTGTCCAACTCACAATATCGACCTCCGTGTCTTCAAATACTTTAGAACTTGTAGTGCCAAGTTGTTCATCAAGAACAGACTCCACCTTAACGACGGGATTGGCCATGTATCTCAAACCTTTCTCTTCCGCCTTCGTCTTAATTAACGCAAACTTTGGCCCCCTTTTAGTTTACCTGTTCAAAATTAGAATGCATAAACAAATTCAACAAATTAAAAATCAACTTTTTATATATAAAATTCTTATACAATAAATCGAAAATTCTACACACACAGCACAAGCATATGTATGAAAATTAAACATTTCATAGGCATCATATACCTGTCCAGAATTGAATATTAAACATTTTTATCTGAAAAAACTAATAAAGAACCATTGCAAAAGCAGAACAAATTAACAAATTAAAAGGGCAAAAACTGAATTGTGAAATAGGTTGGCAAACACACTCTAATCTTCAGTACATTGCAAAGTCAATCAAAGTCGGTTCTAAATATATATTAAGATACAACAATTAAATTTAATAAAACATTTTATCAACTGAATTTTGATAGATCAGTGAATAAAATCAATCTATCAAATCTAAAGCTCAACTTTGATAAAAAAATAATTGAATTCTTCACACAGAGAAGTAAATAAACTTAAAACAAGCCCAATTATATAAAAAGCAAGCAAAATTTAGCTAACAACAGCATGAAGAAAAAAAAAATTAAGAAAGATATAGAAAAGCATGAGTGCAGCATTCCAATGTGATGTGAATTGAGGTAAGTTAAGATGATTACATTGAAGAGAGGAAAATGAACGTACGTGCATGTATTGGAAGAGAGAGTACCTGAGAAGTGAGATGGTATAGCGGCTGATGGTGGCGCAAAGAGTGAGGAAGTTAACGTTATAAATGAAAACCTAGTTTAGTGTTTCTGTCTGTGTGCGTGTGCGAAACAAGTACACATGTCATGTTCTTATGTTTTATTATATGCCTAGTCACCCAAATAATTATCACTTAAATAAATGGATACACGGATAACTCAATATCATCTCATCACATCATATTTTAATAAAATTCGTTTATTTTAATACAATTTACTTGAGTGACGTTTGTCTTTTCTATCACAACCGGTAAAAATATTGAAATTAGTAGGTCCGATGTAGTGAAATGAGATTTGAAAGTGACCCTCCATTTGTGTGTTGAGTTTAAATAGTTATTTGATATTTTGTCTGTCTACAAAAAAAAGTGACGGTGCTCATGTTCTCGTAAGTAGGGTGGCAATTAGATCCATCGTCCATCTAATCCGTTCATTGATTAATTTATCTAATTCGTCCATCAAAGAAAAATTTGTTAATTGATTGATTTGGATTCATCAATTTAAAACTATGGATGAATTTGATCAATCTATCTTATTTTAAAAATCCAATAGATCACCTCAAATAATAATACACTGAAAGAAAGAAAAAAAACTTTAAAAAAGTAAATTCTAAATTGACTTAATAATTTTAACATTAAATATTATTAATTTAATATTATTATTGATGGATGTCAACACCGTAGCTCTGTCATTGCTAATCCACCGTCATAATCCGTCGTCAACCACCTTGAAACGTCGGAGCACCATTGTGGTTAATGACGTGGTCACCGGTCAATGCTGGATAACCACCTTTTAGTGTGTGTGTATATGTATATTCGTGGAATTTGTGTTGAAAAAAAAAAACTTTTTTGAACCCAACAAAAAATAGAGAGTTTATTTTTCCATTATTCTCTCTTCTCACACACCCTCCAGAAATCTCAAGGACCCTTCAATACTCTCAAAGAGGCCCAGAGGTTTCTGGATTATATAATCCAAAATGAAGTTTTCAGTTTTTTTTTTTGTGGAAAAATGCATTTTTCATCAACTCGAATTCTAAAATCCAAAAAAAATAAGTACTTCGAATTTTATAATTTGAACATCTGTATACAACCTATTTTGAGGCATCTATCTATGGAGGCGTTCGAATTATAAAATTTGAAAGTGCATGGTTTTCTGTATTATAAAATCCGAACACCCCTATACACCATCTTTTGACAAAAAAAACCATGGGGAAAACAAGTTCAAATTATATAATTCGAACTGTATCAGCACAAAGATTGGACTCATTTGTGATAGGAATAATCGGCTTAAGAAGTATACTAACAATTCTAACCAACTTATCCAGTGTTTCAAGTCATTGTTAACTTTTCTCATTGTGTTTCAGTCGAAAATCTGATGAGATTCCTTTTCAAAATCCAAAATCTCATCGTTAACACCCATTTAAAATTTTAATACTCTTAACAAATCCAAAAAAAATTTACATTAGTTTTATTTGGTTTTTTGAGGTACTTTTATATTTTTTAATTTGATAGATGTTGTCATTTTTTACTTGGTTTTTTGGTGGTTTTTAATTGAAAAATTTGCAACTTCTGAAATTGGAGGAGGTTCGTACTGTTATTTATTTATAGACATGTTTCGGATTATGTAATAAGAACAGTGTTTTTTTGTTGTTCAGACTATATAATTCAAACAGCAGGGGTATTTTTGTCGAGAGCAGAGGACGCGGTGAGAAAGCGGATGTTGAAAAAAAAAAGTCCCAAAAAACATATTTTTGATTGATTTTTTTGGAATTCGGTCGATAAAACAATCTATTTTGTGAAATTGAATTGGGTTAAGTATAAAAAAAATATACATATATATATGTGTGTGTGTGTGTGTAGATAAATCAGATAGATATTCATCAATTAATAATATAATAATGGATGGATTGGATGAATCTAAAAAAAATATATTAGTGGATTGTAATTGACGAATGGATTGTTTTGATTCATCAATTATGATTTAAATCTAAATACATCAAATCCATCCATTTTGCCACCCTACATGTAAGTGTGGCTCACTGGGTAGGCTCATTCCACTATGGAGTCTTAGATGATAGCACTAGCAACAACTACTGAAAAAGACCGTTGGTTAAAATGCTTGATGTGTTGATCCCTTGTGTTAGTATCGCGAATATTTCAAAAATTGAGAACCAGTATTACAATAGTAAGAGGTGACATATATGTCGTAAGCACAAAATTGTTAGAGAGTTACTCTCAAAAGGGTTGATAGAGTGAATCATGTACGCACATAAGAAAATTTAACTAATCCTTTGACAAACGTATTAACTCGAGGAAGTCCATAAAACGTGGTATAAGATAAGATATATAGAAAAATGAATTACTCATGATGGTAACCCGACCTAAAAGACTGAAAATCTCAAGAATCAGGTTCAACGAGTAATGATAAATTACAAAGAGATATTATATGAACATGCTAGAGCGTTACTATAGTGGATGGAGTATCTAGCTGCATGAGTATACTCATCTACGTGAAACTCGAAGTGGGGCTGCTTCCCATAAATTTTTAAGCAAAATTCCTATAGTGTTTACTATGCCGGAATAAACCATGCATGCTCGTTAAAGCATGGACTTTTACGAATACATCGCAAGACTACGAACCGCTCTAACTTGATCTAAGTCATTTAGATTTGATTGTTTCTTTTTTCATCCTATGAGGTTCTCACGTGCCCTACGTAGTTCGGATTTAAGAATTCGAACTGCATAAAAAAAACCATAAAACCTCCAAAAACACGTTGAAATATTTTGGATTTTAAAAACGGAATAGAGTGTGCGAGAAACTTATAAGATGGGAAAAATAATGGCCTTTAATTTAGTTTTCCTCAATTAATTGTAATTTCACAACAAAAGTCCAAACATGACATTACAATAAGAAAGCTCTACCCACCTTGGATTACATATGATGATTAAGTAAATTATAACTAGTTTTCTTTTACAATAAAAAATTTATTATTCACGTAATTTATTAATAATGTAATGATTACTGAAAAAACGTGTACTCTCTTTCATCATCATCAACAACATTCCACATATAATTTCATACAAATTGTTGTCCGTGCAAGTGCTCTCAGCCGAATCAGAGATATCAGTGGCTTCTCCAACGCTTGAAGTTGAATCATCTGTGGACCTGATTGAATCGATGAGATCCTGCATCGTGTCGATCCTATCTAACAGATCGTCGATGTTTGAAAAAAAAGCTTTTCAAAGAAAATATCAGTACATTCAAGCACATGTACATCTTCACCAAATTTTTCAGTTGAATCTTCATTTTGCTCTTTGTTAATCATGTGAAAAGAGCATATAAAAAAATTATCATCACTAACGAGTAAGAGATAAATTACCACACAAACAAGTAACATAATGCAGTTAAGTGAAACATTTTTCCTCTTCAACATAATTTCTAACCTGGATTGTCAGATTCTTCATCTGAAGAGCAATCAACATCAAATTTCTTATTCTCTAAAGTAAAGCAAAAAATCACATACATCACCAAAGCAGGGACAATCAGTTCGTAAACAATAAGAAAATGATATGCAAATCAGCTACTATAAAGATAAATGAATGCAAAAAAAAGGTTTTTACCAAGATATGAGAAAAGAGGATGGTGTTTTGTATATTTTGCTACATCAGTTGTGTCCTCGATTTTCTTTCTTCTTCTTCTTCTTCTGACTTTGGCCTATGTATTGTTTCCATGTCACACTTTTTGAGCTCTCTCCTGTACTTGAATTCTTGAGACTCAAGTTGTTTGAGTCTAATCTCAGTCAATTTCAGACGCCACGAAAGTGGACGAATGAAGTTCCTCCAATCATCAGTCACCTTTCTCTTCCTACATTTATACATAAATCCATATGCCAAAATATCAATAAATATCTCAAATAACACACGATCATATTGTAACAAACACATGACATCAAGAATTTAGCTTCACCATAAAACACAATCTAACTAGATATAGTGATACACCACCATCAATTGATGATTAGCATAAGGAAACTCAAATTAATTGACTCTAAAAAGGACTCTAATTAATAATGAAAGACCACACAAAGAGTGATGAACAGTTTCCCAGTTTAATAACATAAAATGAAGCGTGCAATATCTAATAAGGACTTGCAAAGACATAACCTCCTTTTTTACTCAATATTTTCATAAGATCAGGGTCCTTTTTCATATATAGAATGCTAAGATAATTGTCCAAACAGGATAATACAAAATTAATTGATTTTGAGTAAAAATCACACCTTGTTTGGACGTCAGGGCCAAATGGATGTAGGGGGCATGCCACGCCATTCTCACCAAAGAGCTCAGGCTGAACTTCATCGTCATTCCCTTCTGAACCATTTTCAGCATCAGAGATAGTACTAGCAAACAAACTTGAATACTCAGTTGCATCAGGGTCCTCAATTTCGTTAGATGCATCAACATCCATGTTTGTCCAGCCAACGACATCAATCTTTGTGTTCTCAACGACTTCTGCACTTTTAATGCCGATTTGTTCCTCATGAATGGACTCCGCCTTAATGACATGCTTAGCCATCTTCTCCTTTTTAGTTCCCTATTCAAAACCAAAATGCATATTATTATGCTGCTGTTATTTATTTGACAGTACATTTATATTATTATAATCTTCGATAGATCAGTCAATATAATCAATATCTACCAACATAATGAGGATCAAAATTCAAATATGAAGTTCATTTTTCATAGCTAAGATGATTACATTGAAGACGTGAAATTGAACGTGCATGTAATGGTGATACGTTGTGAGTGAGTGTAATAGAAGAAAGGGAGAGAGACATTAACTGTTGATGATAGTAGCTGCCGGCGGGAGGGTGGAATTAAGCAAACGAGAAGTGAAATATAAAGTTAACCTTTTATAAATAAAAACTTAGTACTGTGTGTGTGAGAATCGTGAAACAAGCAAACTATTTGCTTTATGTCGTGTTCACGTGTCTTGCATTGCTTGCATATTTCCATATGTTTCATGTCTAGTCATCCACTCTTAGGAACACAGTCAAAACAATTTTATATGGTCAAATACTCATAAATAAAAGAGGAAAGATTTAAATGATTAATTGCCTAAATAATTTCTTTCTGAATTCTTTAATTTTGTGTGTTAGACCAAATAAATTTGATTTGGGTTTGTGTCAAAGTAAGAATTGTTTCATATACACTCCTAAAGTGAATTGGTAAATTTGAATTTTAAATCAATACATTAATGATTTTTTTTTAATAAAGAGTTAATTTAGAGCATGAATTTTTTTTAATAAAGAGTTAATGAATTTGATTTTTTTTAATTAGAGTTATTTATCTATTTTTATATCTTAAAAATATCATTTCATAATAAAAAACTTCATTTCATTATTTATAAGAATCATGCAAAATATTTTACTTTTTATCTTAAAAAAACCAATATTCTTTTTTGTTAACCTTATAGTTCACAGGAAAAAGGAACACTGTTAATTCGGAGTTCGTCTGAAAGGTAAGTGAAGTCTAATCAAGAATTGTTCCACCTGAAAATCGAATGAATATTAAAAGCTTGGAATAATTTAATTTTATTTCGACAGTACTTTGCGTAAATATGATTTAGTTATTATAATATTTCGACAAAAAATAATATATTTTTCAAAAGAAAAAAATCATTTAGCTATTAATTTAAAGATTGAGTATACGAATACTTTAAAGGGTTAATTATGTTTAAAGTCCCTATAAATATGCGTGTTTCCAACATTAGTCCCCACTTAGATTTTATTAAATTTTTGGTCCTCCACGTTTTTGCCGTTAGCGAAATTGGTCCCTGCTGTGACTTTCTTGCTAACTGGGCAAACGGAATTGCCACCTTGGCAAACACATTGGATGCCACATAGACACATTAAATGGCGTGGCATGCCATGTTGTAAAATGATATTTAAATAAAAAAACCTGATTTTTATTTTATTTTATCTATATTAATTTCAAAAAATTAGATAATCTTTAAAATTTCTCCCATAAAAAAAATCATCATTCGTCACCCTTAACAATATTCTTCTAGATCTAAATACTACCCAAAAAATCACTCCATTAAAAACAAACTCATCAACTTCAAAACCCATAAATTCAACATTCTACACCATTAAAAAATCCAGCAACATCAATAACCATTTCATATTCTTTGTTCATTTTTCCAAAAAAAAAAATTCCATAGATCCGATATGATGGTGAATGAGTTTGTGTTATGTCGATATCACCAACCCATTTTTCCAACTCATCGATCCTAAAGCAAGATTTGTGCCAGCAACATCACCATACATCCATCATCGCCAGAAACATCATTAACTTTCTTCTCCAACCCAACAACAGTTCTTCACCATTACAACAATCTTCGCAGAGAGAGAGAGGGGAAGTTAACTCCATGGCCACAACTGATGCGGAAATCACAGCCAGTGATGGAGATTGGAAAGGAAGGACCAAGGAGGATAGAGAATAGGAACTAGAAGACAATCGATTTGAAGGGTTCAAGTTGGTAGCCAGAGAGAGCAAAGAAGAATGAAGAGAGTGAAAGAGAAACTGATTTGTTGGTTTCTCAAAATTTATCGGAAAAATTGTAAATCTGGGTTATTTTATGTTTAATTTTGAGTGTTAATATTGGGTATGTTTTGTTTTTGGTGTGGTGGTAGTAACTTTAGTGGCGTTGGTAGAAAGGAAATCAAAGAGGGGGTAGGAATGGTGATGTTGGATGAAGAAAAGAATGAACAAGATGAAAGAGGGGTTTGGTGAAGAAGATGAACAATATTGTTGAAGGGGGAAGATGAAATTGAAAACGGATCTCATGCTTGATTGATTTAGTTTTTTTTTTTTGGAAATAATTGATTGATTTAGTTAAAGTTAATCATTAAAATTTCATTAAACTGATTTAATATGATTTTTATTTCAATCAAATGAATAATTCATAAATAATAATATAATCATAAAAATATTGATGAGCCATTTTCCAGCCACATCATTTAAAATGGTCACGTGGCATGTCTACGTCATCATTATGTTAGCCTAGTCAACAAACTTTTGACGATAGGGACTAAAATTGCAAACGACAAAAACATGGGGGACCAAAAATTTAAGTAGGGATTAATGTTGGAAACGCGCATATTTATAGGGACCTTAAACATAATTAACCCTACTTTAAAACTCCTTCTTCAGCTGCTTGAGATAGATATTTGTCTTTCATGTTTTCTTGTTTCTCATTGTGTACTTCGATGCACATGTTTTTCACTTTATGTTGATTTGAATTTGAACCAACCGAAACAAAACAAGTCCTTCTCTTTTGTGTTAATCAAGAAATTTTTGTCTTGTTAATCAAGGTTGATTATTACCATTTTCACCCTATGCACTTCTCGTGTGTATGATTTTTTTCCTTCAAAAAATGGCCTTGGGCATTTCGGATTATATAATCCGAAAAGAGTTTTCCCAATGATTCTTGGCTATTAATAAGCTATAATTTTCTTTTTCACTTATGGGTCATAATTGTTATGAGTGAATTATGATTTTGATGAATTTTGATGTTAATTTTCGTGCTCATAATTACGTGGTAAATTTGGGTATGTGAAATTTGTTATAAACTTGCTGTTGATGCTTAATTTTCATTGTTGAAACATGTTGAAGTGATTACTTTGAGAATTTAGCTTAAAATGATGTTGTTGTTATTGATTATTGATGAATTCATGATTATATGCATGAATGTTGTTTGGTATATGTTGATGATGATAATTCATGCGTTGAGTGTTGATAAATGTGTTGTTGAGGCTAAGTTGTTGTATTTTTTTGACTTTTGTGAAAATGGGTTAAAAATGGAGAAGTTTGATTTTGATGAATTAGAGTGAATTGATGATGATGTTGTGTTGAGTTAGGATGAATAGAATTTATGTTTTCAATCATAAATTTTGGGTGTGGTTCGGGAGAATATTGAGTTTTTGAGTAAAAAGTTGTTTTAAGTGTTTTTGAGAAATAAGCGATTTTGGGAGAATTGAATTAAGTTGTTTTGAGATAGGAAAACATGATTTTATAGTAGAATATGATAGGTTTAAGTGATTGGAACGTGTAAGAGAAAACGGGATCGAAAATCAGAATTTTACGCGCGAAAACGCAAAAGTTGAAAACTCAGAAATCCTGTGTTGTCAAACACACATGACCGTGTGCCCTGTAGGCACGGATCGTGTGTGTGGTTCGCAGTTGTCACGCACGACCGTGCGGCTTGTGCAGGTGCCTGAAAACCTGATTTTTTGCATTTTTAAGGATCCAAATGTCTCCCCATGAGTTTCAAACACCTAACCCTATCTAATTGAAGTGTAATTGGACTTTTATGAGTGGTTTAACATTGTCTTGTTTTGAAAATGAATTGATTTTGAAATGTAATGAAAAACAGACGAACTTTGAAAATTTTGAGAAAACGACGAACCTTGTGAAGTGAATATGCCATGATTGATTAATGTTGATGTTAGGTGATATGTAGGGATGTTTTTATGACGTGTAAGAATGTGAAATCCTACTTTTGTTGAGAAAATTAGAAATAGGTGATTTTGTGAAAATAGACGAACTTTGTCAAAATAAGGTTTTATGATCGTATAACTTGCAATTGGCTTTGTAAACATGATAACATGGTGAAATAAAAATGAAACAATGGGTGTTAGGTGTTTGATATGTTGGCTATCATGATGTGGTCATTTTTCGTCTTTTATGTGAATTGTGCTTTTTGAGACGATGTGGGTTACTTGTGGTGATAATTGTTGATATTGAATATGGTGATGACTCTTTGTTGATTATGACTTGTTAATTATGTGGATGTAAATACTTAATAATGTAAATGGTGGTGTTTGGTGAAGATATTATATGATGGTGTAAATTATATAATATAGTTTTGGTGATTTGTGCATTATCGAGTCTTTACTTGAAAGTTCATGCATTCATAGTCATGTCGAATCTTTTGGTGAAGAATGTAATTTGTGGTGTTTATTACATTAGTTGGTGAAGAACGTAATTGGTGGTGTTTATTACGTTAGTGGAATCAATATGGTAAAATTATCTACGAAATCCAATTGATACCACATGCATGTAGAGGTGTCTAGAACATTGCATGCATTTAAAAATTGGTGAGGTGTGTCATACTTAAATATGTGATTTGGTGTATATGTGCATTGGTGAAATTTGGTGAATGTTGTGATGATGTGCATTTGAAGACTTGTATATGTTGATTGATATACTGTGATGGTGGTGTGATAATATTCATGAGAAGTTAATGTTCTAGGAATGTTGGATATGTATATGTGTATTTATTTGATTATGTTTGTTGTGTGGAATACTATCTAGCCCCCAGTGGTCGTTTGGTTGACCGTCTGCCTATTTGTATGAATGTGTAGACGTCTTGGAGGATTAAGTTACTTAGCTTTGATTGCTAGTGAGTTGCTTAAGGATAGCGTGAAGCTACCTCCTTTCTCTTTTGCTCGAGTCTAGTTAGGCTTTGATTAGGGTGTCGGGCATTTATGCTTATTGACATTATATGTTGTTGAATCTATTGTGGAGATTATGATTATGTATTTAAAACATGAGATGCAGTGTTGAGATTTTATTTACTTATGTATTGAGGATTATTACTTGATGATGAGATATTATGTATGATGATTGTCTTCCGTTGCGAATTTTTATGAAAATCAGATTATGCATGTTTTGGAAAAATGTAGATGTAGCATCTAAGCTCTTGATTAATTGAGTTAATTGCATGGTTTATTGCATATGGAATTTAGGGTGTTACAAATGTTGTCAAGCAACATATACCAAAAATATAAACTATGAGGATTGCCTCCAATAGGAGTACCCAAGTACACAACCAAGATTCCACCAAAAACAGTTGTTTCACCGATTCCTCATACTTAAAGTTTTTTTCTTCAGGTTCTCCAAAGTAGACATGGAAGTTATTTTTGCAACACTCTTCATGTTGTTCATGTAGCAGACATGCTGAAAAAAACATCATTGTCAATGTAGTGGTTTATGGTGTTGTTGGAGATGGTCACACGGAAGATTCTCCAATAAGGAATTTATTTTTCGGTTCAAAATTTTCTTCTTAGTATATTAGTATATTTTCCATATTTTTATTCTTGTTTGGGGGGGTTTCTAATTTTCAATTACACAAGCTTTTCTAAAAGCTTGGACTGATATTTTTTCGAGAGATAGGTTTGCAACACTTTTTATTTCAGCCGATAAAACATTTTTGTTGAACCCTCTCACATTTAATGGCCAATACAACTCATCTCAAATTCATTTTCAGGTAATATTTAAAGAGCATTTTAGAAATTATTTACGGTATTATTTTTGTAAGGAATTGAATTGAACCACAAGTGAAATTAACGGAAGCCTTAATAATCCATATTATTTGTTTGAACTCAGCCATTTTGTTGAAATTTGGTCTTTATTCTTTTACCCGATCCCTTTATTAATCTGCTTGTTTACCGTTTTTTTTTCTCCAGGTGACAAGCTGCCCAACCAACCCAGAAAATTGGAGTTGTTGGAAAGGCATATGTGTGTGCGCGTGCGTGCGGAGAGAGGAGGAGGACCAGGAACACTAGCAATGAGATAACAACAATTTTTTTTAACTTCGCGATTTTCACAAAAGTATTAAATTTTTTAATCACAATTGAAATTAATAAAATTTTATTTGTGGAAGATCACAACAAAAGCTATTATACTGCATTAAAAATTAATTGATCAAAGTTTTAAAAAAGTATTTCCATTAATTATTAGCATTGACATGATACATAAATGATCCTATGTCATTGTGATCATATTCTTTAATTTTATAATTTGAAATTAAAAGCCTTAATTACATAAACGGTCCCTTAAATAATTATGAAATTTCAATTTGGTCCCCTTATTAATTTTTGCCCTGATTTAATCCTTTAAATTACCTCCGTCCATCAATTAAATTCATTTTGTTAAATCTTGTGGAAAAAACGTTAAGATTCATCTCTCTTTCACCATGTTCATCATCAAATCCAGCAACATTCATCATCAAAACCCAGAAGGAAAAAAATTAAACTATGCAAATTCAGATGAACGAATTCCAAAACAAATCAAAACGAATTCATTAACATTTTTGGTACAAATCAAAACTAATTCATCAAAATCAAAACGAACTTCAATCAAACTTTTTATCCCAAATCCCACCAAATAAATTCATCAACCCTTCTCAACTCCAAACTTGAATTTCATTTCTGTTCTTAGATTGAAATTAAACATTTACTTCACATTATCATTTCCTTTTTCTTTAATTCTTGTGTTTTCTCACAGTGGCATCCACCACCACCACCGATACAACAAAACACATCATCGCAGAAATTCCTACCTATATCACAGTCTACAGCGAGGACATTGTCGAATGACCATGACAAGCATCAATAGTACCACCAATCCCGACCACCCAAATTCACCATCCAATGACATCATCATCTCTCAAAACCCCAACATCTCCGCTCGTATCTACCTCCCAAAAAACTCCACCACAAAACTTCTCATCTTAGACTTCTTCCATGGCAGTGGTCTCTTCTTCGAATCTGCCTTCTCCAAACACTTCAACGTATTCAGTCCACTAGCGAATTCCATTGTTGTTTTTCTTGAATACAACCTCGCTCTAGAACACCCTCTACTTGCTTGTTATAATGACTGTTTGAATTCACTTCAATGGGTTGCTTCCAATTTTGACAAAAACCCGTCAACATAGAACCGTGGTTAATTAACCATAGTGATTTCAACAGAGTTTTAATTGTTGATGATAGTGTTGGTGGTAACATAGTTCATAACATCGCTATGCGTGCTGGCTCCGAAGCTTTACCTAATGATGTTAAACTATTAGGAGCTATTTTACAATAGCCTTTTTTCTATAGTTCATACCCTGTTGGATTGGAAAGTGTTAAACTTAAGAGTTTTGATAAAGAGTAGTACTCTTTTGTTGGGAGTTTTGTGTATCTTTCAACACCTGGTGGAAGTGGGTGATGGAGATTGACGTAAGTTGAAACGAGGGTGGTGGAGAGATTAATGTTTTGATGAATTAATATTACTAGTTGTGTTTCAATTCATTTTGGAAATGGATCAGGAAAAGCTTTTATTTGTTGGTGTTGTTGGAAGCTTGGTAAACGAGTTTAATTTGTTATTTGGTATTTGAATTTATGGGTTTAAATTTTGTTAATTTTAGTTTTTTTTTTTTTGGTTTTGATGATGAAGGTGATGAATGTTGTTGGGTTTATTGATGAAGATAATGAATGTTGCTGGGTTTGATGATGAAGGAGAGATGAATGTTAACGTTTTTTTACATAAAATTTAACAAAATGAATTTAATTGATGGACAGAGGTAACTTAAAGGATCAAATTGGGGCAAAAATTAATAAGGTGATCAAATTGAAATTTCATAATTATTTAAGGGACCATTTATGTAATTAAGCCAAATTAAAAGTTGTATGGTACTTGTGTTGACCATGTCGTTTTCAACTTCAAGCTTCTTGACACTCCATAAGTTTATGAATGTGATGGTCTAAGGTAAACATAGATAGGAAGCCAATAAGCTTTGTGAATGTGATGGTCTTACAAGTACGTTGCTCTGATGGATCAATCGTCCATAAGTGGAAACCTAAATTTACATCTAACATAAGTATCTGTTAGGAGAAAATGGAAAATGGAAACATGTATCTTCAGTTCAGAGATGTATTGAACAAAGTATTGAATTCACCTCATAAATATTTTGTCATCTAGTAAATACAATAACATGCGAATATAGTGTGTGTAATCTACCTCCATTAGGTATTTTAAGTTCCTTTTTGATTATTATTTTTTTCCTTCGCTTACCGCATATCACTTCCTTTACTTTTTATTATTTTCTTCTTCTTTTGATTACCACATAGCAGTTTTTTTCTTTCTTTTCGTTTTTATAGATTTAACAACATTTGCGTTTATGACCAATTTCTTGATGCAAGCTTTTGTATATTTTTTTTAGGCTAAAATATGGTTTTGGTCCCTGTAAATATGTCTCGTTTTGGTTCTAGTCCTTGTAAATTTTTGTTGTTGTTTTTGGTCCCTGCAAAATATTTTGTTTTTGAAAATAGTCCCTCCAGGGACTATTTTCAAAAGTAAAATATTTTGCAGCGACCTTTTTAAAAATCAAAAGATTTTGCAGGGACTATTTTTCTAATAAATGAGTTCAGTCATCACGTGCCACGTGTGCAAATCATCACTAAAGTGGGGTCAGGGACCAAAACCAAAAGGGGACATATTTGCAGGGACCAAAAACACCAAAAAAAGAAATTACAGGGACTAAAACCAAAACGAGACATATTTGCAGGGATCAAACCATGTTTTAGCCTAGATTTTAATATATCATCGTAGATTTTTATATTATTTAAATTTAATTCATCTTAATAAATCTGATTTATATACAACGACATTTAGAGGTGACCCCTAGAACTGATAGATTTTAATAACATCTTAAATTTTTATATTAATTTAATTTAATTCATCTTTAAAAAACTAATTTATATACAACATAAGAGATGTGATGTGATGAAAATTCAGCTTTCTAATTTGAAAGGTAGAGTTCAAATCTCTTAAGAGTTATGAGACAATCGTATAATGTCCATACTATCATTATTAATTCATCTTTACAAGATTTCAAGGTTTTTTCTTTATTTTTAAAATCAACTATAATTTTTTTTAATAAGCAAAAATGAGATATATTATGATCAAAGCAACATCTTTAATAGCACAAGGTGTACCAAAAAGAACCTCTAAAGTATGCACACAAACAAGTCACAAAGTAAACAAAATTATAACAAATTAGTCGATGTCCAGACAAACAAACGGGCTCGACCACCATATATGAAAATTAGACCAATATATATTAATATTTGTTGTCTTCATCCACCAAAAGGAATGTAACTTCACTTTATCTAATATCTGATGGATAGAACTTTCAATTTTCTTGAAAATTTGATTGTTCCTTTCACACAAAACCCACACGCAACAGAGCTAAACAAGCTTTAGAAAAGAGTGATGAGCTCGTAAATCGCCTGATGAGTAAGAAAATTGAATAGCATTTTCTTGTAAATAACACGGATCAGCTGAAGAAATGCCAAGCCAAGACCGAACAAGGCCATAAAGAGATGCAAAACAAGGACACGACAAGAACAGATGATGTGCAATCTCAAACCCTCCACACCAGTCACACATAATTGATTATCGTGAGAAAGAATACTATGTGTCATCAGATTATCCTTTGTCGGTAACCTATTTCGAAGGATTCTCTAGGCCAAAATCGATACCTTCAAGGGAACCGGTTTCTTCCAAATTAAATTTGTAGTAGCATCAAAACCAGTGTTTTAAAACCCGGACCGACCCGGCCGATCGGACCGATCGGCCCGCGAACTAGAGGGTGCAGCGGTTCGGGCACTCTACTGGACCGGATATGCAATTAACCCGCTGAAACCCGTGTGACCTGTCCGGGTCAATGGATGGACCGCTAAACCAGTTTATCTCACCCGACCCGTTTTCCATTTTTTTTAATAAAAAGGCACGACATATATGAAGACAAAACTCTAGTAACACATACTCCTAACTCAAATGCCATTTTTAACCGCCGTTCTCCTCTTCCATCTCAACCGGTGAAGATGATGAATATGGATATCAAGACTATGACAATTTGACTCCATGGACATAAATATTTTATTAATTAGTGAATTGCTATAACTTATTTGAGTTTCTGTTTTTTGTTGACTATGCAACTTACTTGGGTTTGTAAGTCAGTTATATTTTAATTTCCAACAATGTTTACAACTGTGAGGTTTTTTATGCAGTAATATTGTTTAATGTATGAGCTAATTTGAATTTGGATTGGAATTAGCTTGAATTGTGCTGCAGTTAAGAAATTAACTTACAAACTTGCAGCTGTGAATATAAATATTTTAATGTACGAACTTTAAATAGAAAAAAAAATGACAGGATTTTTTTTTATCAAAATTTCATTCATAATGTAATTATTGGTCATAAATATTTTTATGTAGACCAGGTCAATAGTCATGCGGTCCGATCAATGACCCACTGGTTCGACCAGTGATCTTGTGACCCAGTGTCTTGACCGGGTCGATCAGCAGTCCGTGTTTTAAAACATTGATCAGAACTCATAGTCTCCTGGCTGGTGAGCATCCTATACACACCCCTGATCGAATAACCACTAATAGGATCAATCTGCCACTGCCACTGATCTGTAGAATAATGATGCAAAGAAATATTGTGAAGTAAAATCCTACAATCCCCTAACAATTTCTACTCCCATGTCCATAACCGACGGCGCCACTTCCAAGCCGCCCCGCCATCCTCTCAACCTAAAGCGCACATATCCGCCACCGAAATCGACTTATTAACAACCAAGTCAAAAAGGCGTCTATACTGCACACACAAGGGAGAGTCTCCTAACAACGGATTCGTCTAAAAAAAAAAGTATGCACTCCATTATCAACCCTTCTCACCAAATTCTCCTCAAACCACCCTCCACCATCAACGCCTCAATCATCACAGATTTTCACAACCTCCCTCCACCACGAAGAACCACTATAACCCCCCATCCTCCAACCTCCCTGCCCCCTCACCATAACGAGCTACCAACATCCTATACGACGGAAACCGTTTTCGAACCTTTTCGAAACCAATGATATAACACCGAAAAACATTCAACAAGATTTCCAAAAATAATTATTAAACCACAAAACATTCACAAAGTATTCTGAAATAAAAATTGAAATCGAAGTAGTTCAACACAATGGGCATAATGGATAGTTTAAGTAAAATGGAGAGTGAGAGCATAAATGTAGGGATATATGGTAAAAAAAAAATTAATGTCGTGCTTTTTTGATTGTGAGTTGGAAGACACTTGATGTAAGTTCACACGATTAAACGTGAGTTATGTACTGAACCAACTTGTCGTGGAAACTCTTAATAATTTTAAGTGATTGTCGTTCCAAAATCGATTCAAGGTTGGAGTTAGTATGGGTTGCATCCAAAGAAAATCCCTTCAACATTTTATTGATGTGATCCAGTAATCAATTTACCATTTACTCAAGTGTTGCACTCTCTTATTTTATCGATGTTCCTCTTTTTTTTCAATCATTTAAACTAATTTTTGTTAATTCACACTCAAAAGTAATTTTGATCAAAATTATCCAAACAAATTGAATAATGAAAAATCACTTTTCAATTAAGGTATTAAAACATAAATCACGTTACATTAAACTCACTTTCACCTAAATCAATTCTACAAAATCAATTCATTCAAAAACAATTGTTATCACCGTGGAACCAAACACACGCGAGACACGACATTAGTTAGGAGTTTCTACCTGCACCCCTAGATTTTGCCAACAACACTATCAGACCCATTTTAATCAACAACAATAGAACATGATCAAGTTGCTTTATTTATATATGAAATTACAATTTCAATCTAAGTACACAACACACAAAATAATGAAACATTGAAACAAACAACGTACACTAATGATAATAATAATAAACAATAATTATGAACTCAACAATGAAAGAAAACACTAGGAGGTATGTACTACTTGCAAGACAGAACAAACTGTTTGAATTATAGTGAGAACAAGTAGTAAGACTCCAGCAATGGAAGCAGCAGTTTTCCAAGGAGTTTTACCATAATCACGCCTTAGAGTGGCCTTCAACTTATGCAAAGGATTACTACAAAACTCATTTAAGTCTTTGGAAAGAACAGAGAAATGAGAACTCATAGTAGATTGTATAACATTTTTCCAAAGACCATTAAACAATTTAGCCACAGAATCACTGTCTGCAAGCCAATTTTCCAGTATTTTGTTTTGAACAAGTATATGCGCATCTGTACCAGTATTTATAAGGTAATCCAAAATAGCAACATAATCAGTAATATATGACTCATCAGGGTAATGACACTGCTCCAAAGCAACCATATTCCAAAACAAAATTTCGGTCCCATCGTCAACCTTTAATTGAGGAATTTCAAGAACTCCTCCCGAAAACCTCAAGTCAAACAAAAACTCACTTTTAGTGTTCACTTTAAACGTAACTCCAGCTTCTAACAACTCAGATGCACTCGGTAGATGTATCATCCGTTGGCCGATCTCGTCTCTACTCGGCCGAATTTTAATAGGATGTTGCAAATGAAATGTCCTAATCAGATCAGTGAAGTGCCTTATACTAATATCACCATTATCAAAAGACAATTTTGATTTATTGAAATAACCAAAATAACCAATAGTGAGTTCAAGAAAAGAAGGAACACTAGCGTATGTAGAACATGAAAGACTGTAAAAATTTTCAATAACGAAAAAGGGAATCGATTAAGATTAACTTAACAAGTTCATTATGAGAAAATGGTAGGGTTTCGGAATAACAGTGTTTGAAATCAGATAAGATAAAATCTATGTAGCCGACTAAGTCGCTTAAACATGCCTCGGTTCGTTGGAGAAAAGCTTTGAAGTGAAAGAGTTTCTGACGTTCCATGTTTTGGAGCTGGGGGTGACCGTGGTGAAAGGGGCCAATGGAAACGACAGTGGGGGTGTATGCATCTTCGTTGAGTTTGCGAAGTTTAGAGGGGACCTTGTAGATGCAACAGTCACCGGTTGAAGGTGGCTCCGCTCCGTCGAGCATGGCATTGATATCATCCACCAAACCAGAGAATGACATCTTGAGAGTCTTCAAGAAAATGAAAAGCTTGGTCGTTGGAAAGTCTTTTGACACTCCCTCCTATCCTTATTATATCATATGATTTGATGCTGCTTCTTGAATTTCATATTTCTTATCTTCACATGTGAAAAAAGCACGGTTTGTGGCCAGTGTATCGCACGTGGTGTACAATAAAGAGAAAATTTATGATGTTTACCACAACATATACACTATATTTTTTTTACCTATTTGTACGCACGGTGCAGCCATAGAATACTTTTTTTTTTTAATGAAACTTTAGTTACCTTTTGGTCGAACTTCGAATCACCATGACCACTTTATCTTAATAATCAAAGAGTTAACACAAAAAGAGAACGACGATTGACTAAATAGAAGAACTTTTGTACGAGTGTGAAAGACATGAGATTTTTGTCACAGGAGAATAAAATCCATTAAGTACTAAATTATATTTTAATCCCCTATTTTTTAATTTGCTCATTTTTTACTTTAAAATAGTATTTTATTTTCCAAAGTTATATCATTATGTTTCATTCCATTTAAAATAGGTTGTGGAAAGGACAATATGATACAATTTAAAATAATATAACATATAAAACTAATGATATTAGTTGTTTATTAATCTAATAACACGTGAACATTTTAATTGTAGTATATAAATTTTTTTAAATTAAAAATATAGGGGGACCATGGCCTCCATAGGCCCCCCCTCTCCCTCCGCCACTGTTTGTATGAAGCTTCCACCATCACTTATCAATGACTAATCTACGTCGAAGAATTTGTGCAGCACACAAAGTGGGTTCTCCTCTCTCAACTGGATTTTTTTTTCATAACTTGTCTTATATTTATCGGCCTATATTCTTTTTGAGTTTTGGTGACAACTTCCTTTTTTTTATTGGTCAAAAACAATAGAGAGAAAAAAAATAGAGAAAATACAAACATAATGTAAGTATAAAAGAGTTGTTTAAAAATTGTCATAAAATGGTTGTATAAATATCATTTCTCTTCTTCTTTCTGCCGAATAAAATCAAATTGATCCCACAAGGAACAACTCTTTCCAATATTTTCCACTGACCATTCAATAAGAAGCTTGTTGCTTTGATTATTATGCTTGTGATGTAGTTTTGCACTTAGATCTAAGTATGTTTGTTGTTGATGTTGTTTGATGCTACTTCACTCATTGATTACTACTTCTTTTGCTTCACACATCTAAATTTTATTCGTGTGATTATTTTTGTTCGAATTGACAACAAAGTTGTCTCATTTCCTTGTGTTCATTGAAATGGATCAACAAGTGGCACTTTCTATAACAACCCTATATATCTCTTTCAATATTATAATAATAAATCAATCAATGTAAACCTGCTTGTAAGTTTCTTGAAAGGGGAATGGTGGTGTTAAATTAAATCATCAACATAGAAATCTTTGGATCATCAATCTTCTATTTTCCTACTTCCAAATTCTGGCAACTTCAGAGCAATTCCTGCATGTGGTTAAAGTTACTTTTGGCTGCAAGACCAAGACTAAAATCGATCTATATATACATATGTAACATGTTTGTACGAAGCATTTAATAATCAAGGAGAAGGCAATAAGAGGTTGTTTTGAGGGTATCCTGTCGCACGAGTGATGACACCAAACTATGGTACATATATCAATATAATCATATAGTGGTGTCATATTGTTTTTATTATACTATTATATAAGATTCATTGTTATCACTAAAGAGGATATGATTCCTATAAAATAGTTTAAGGAGAGAGATGCACATCATTTAATATAGAACTCCCCTAAAGTTGACATAATAATGAAAATTATATATAAGAAGTGTGTTGAGAGTACTTGCTTATGATTATTTTATGGGTAAAATTTAACTGTTGTCCTTAATCTTAATTTGCAGTTGTTTATAGATTGTTGTGTGAGATGTAGCTATTATTGTTTTTATACCTCTTGAGTGAGAGAATCATAAGGTGATATACATTTTTAAAAAACAAAAAACAAAGAGGGTGCAATATATCATCATTGTTCAAACTTCAAACTACCGATTTTAATTAGGTTGACACCAAAAACAGAACCAATTATTTGCTGCAGCACCCTAAAATATATAAAATTAAAATTAAAATACAAAGGAATTAGACGGACCAAAATAAAGTCTGGACAAACTCATTGTAAGCTTATTTAGTGAATACATTTCGATATATTTCCATTGATATAAGCAAGAGATAATAAACCACGTAACTTCTCGTGTACTCCTCTTTTATTTCTTGTCCTTATGGGCAAAACATATAATTTGTGATCGTTTACTACAACATTTTTTTTTGGTAGTATTTACTACAACATATTTACTGCATCATTAATATAGGTCAATTTGTTTTTTTACAAAATTAATAAAAGTTATTTAAGCCAACATTATTAATGTTTTGTAACATGCGTGAGTATTTTTTATTTTTTTAAGAAGTTAAAATGAAATATATTAAATCAAGAGGAGATTATAACATGCACAAGTAGTGCAAAGATAGGGTCCAAAAGAATATCAATTTACTATATTATAAATCAGATACCAACACAAAAAAACAACAAAACCCTAGCTATGACCCAGCACAAGCAATAGTTATGTAACAAGGTTCAAGCACTGACAATGATTTATCCACCGATGATAAAAATCAAAACTCAAGCGTTTGCGTTTAGCTTTCAACCACCAAAACTATAGAAGTTTCCCTGTAGTAAATTAAAAAACAAAAAGAAGATTTACAATATTAATTTCAAAATGTATGAAAAATCTTGTTGTAATGGATTTTGAGAATCATTGTTCTTTTATTAAGAAATTATTTTATTAAATAATATTAACTTGAAACTCTAATTAATTTATATAAACTAATCACTGATAAGATTATGTCAAGGTGTTTGGATAAATGCGTCACCATATAGTACCTAGCCCTGCCCGGCCTAATTAACTAGACTCAAGTCAACTTAAAAAAAAAAAACTAGACTCAAGCCAAATTGGAAACACAATAGACTAGATGATCCATCTCCCTTATAAATATGAACTTAACTTCTTTGAGCAAAGGAACATAATATGCAAATATGCAGAAAAAGGTGTAAAAGTAGAAGATATGTTCCGGGACTTCAGTCGCAGGAGAGATGACACCTTCTGTTAGTGATGGCATAATTGGATAACCAATTTTAACAGGAGTTGTCATCTTTCTTCGACTAAAGTCCGTTGGCATCCTAATTTCTTCACATGCGGACTTTGGGGAGACATTGATCAGCAACTAGCACTACATTTTATTTCATCTGTTGTTTTGTTTCCGGTAAGTACATTACTTATTGGGTCAATATTAGAGGTTTTTAAATTCCTTTTGTTTTCATGAGCTAAAAAGTTATTACTTATAGCATGAAAGATGACCTTTTTATAGAGATCAAAGATCAAAAGAGGAATTACTATAATTAAGTCATGACAATGGTTTAAGATTATTGACTTATTTTTTTATAGAGATTAAGTAATGATATTAACATTATGAATGTGAAATTTGTCAAAATAAAACATTATGAATGTTAAAAAACCTCATTAACCTTTTTTTATTTATCGAAATTAACTTAGGTGATTTGGATTTCAGAGACTTGCAAAGACTGATGGAAAACCTTAATGCTCAAAGAACAATTACATCATGTCTTCATGGATATGAACTTAATCTTTAGTCTTGATTTTGGAGAATGTGTTGTTCTTTCATAACAACTGAATTGCTCACAATCCTTACTCAAATTATTGCAAACTCTCTAACAATCTCTTCTGCAGTTTGCATAAAGAATTCTTAGTGGTTTTGAAGGTGCAAAATTATACAGAGATTTGGTAGTTATGCATTAAAATCAGCATGTTACTTTTTGCAAATAGTGATTTTGGAGACTTTGAACTTTGAAGTAATTTAATTGTGTTATAAAATATTAAAAAGAACACTAATACATTAATCCCCCCAAAACCAATAAGAACACTACTTATTAGACTGTTATAGATCTTTACATAAGGTAGATTAATAAAAATTAAAAATCAAGATGATGCTACCAATCCACCTAGTGCTAGTGTAGCAGAACTTGAACAGGTCGACATTAGTACGAAATGTTTAAAGACCTATTTTGTTACAAAAATAAATTATCAGAGTACTTAATCATGTACTAGGGATTTTATTTCAAATAATGACGCTCCAATGAGGTGATTTACGCTCGTTACTGTTCTACTCTACTTGCATCATTGTTGATGATTATCCATACTTAATCACTTTCACATATAAGTTCTAAAGCCTGAAATAGTTTCAAAGGAATTTACCCAACTAGATTGGCATCAACAATTCAACTTCTGTGATTTAATTACACACTGTTCAAAATCAGACTAAGCATTTCAGGATAAACAAAAATTAGATCGACGATGAATTTATTAAAATACACTAAACCAAGCACAAGGTGTACAAGGTTTAGAATATAAAGTTCAAAATTACAAAATATAATTGAGTGATCACACTAAACCAATCAGAGATTCAAACCACCCCAAACCTCATAGGTAACATGTCAACTAACTGATACTAAGAAAAACACAATAGAACAGCTCGAATACACAAATCTAAGAAACTGAAAAACTGCCAAAACAGTACACCAAGAGATTGACAGACTAGTCGAAACAGCCCCTGCAATCGTGCTAGAATCACCAGGACCTTTGGAATTTTCTGAGCGCCACCAAAGCCTCTAAACGCCGTATGGATAACCAAAAGCCACAGCTAGCTAGAAAGATACGAAACAATGTCAAAATCCACTTCTATTGTGATGACCAAGCCTAGACATGGCCAGCACCATACAAACAGTAGCAACCACTCCCTGAAGCAGAAAAATGAATGCTGCACAAAAACCGAACCAGACGTCTTAACAAACAAAAACAGATCCCGATCCACAAACTGCACAGAAACGGACCATGCACAAGATCAGAAGACTGCACTCACATATGAAAAACTGAAGCCGGATAGTAATGTGACAAAAGGAACCGCCCAGACACAGCCCTTTAACCAGACTTGATTGAAAGTCATATCGTTTCTAACCTTCCAAATTGTAGAGACGTTTGAGTACCAAATTACACCGAGGCTCTCCATAATATTTCTGTTACCAGACACACGCCCTTTAAAAAACTTAAGATGAGCATACCCACCTCCCACAAAAGCAACTGGGACACTAAGCCAATTCACGGCTAAAAAAGATATGGTTTGTGGTCCCGATCTTACCGCACCCACCCACACAGAGCAGAGGAGTTCAAATAAACCCCTTTTTTGCTAAGATTATCCTTAGAAGGAAGCCTATTAACGAAAAGCCATCAAACTAACGAATTCCAGACATCTTAGGCCCACTCTACTTCTTCCAAGTCTACTGAACTTAATAGATTTTAGGATTCTTTCACCAAGTACCCCGCATCTACATTCAAAGTTTCACAAAGATACTCTTAAATAGTTTTCTACTACAAAATATAAGATCAAATAATTAACTAAACAGTATTTTATACTGAGAGCTCATGTTTTTTTATAACAAAATTTTGGGAGTACAAGGGGTACTCCAACCCTTACAACAAGAGCAGTCCACACTTAGCAACATAGCGAGAAAACTCTACCCACCTTCTATGAAGGGTTGCAAAGCTCCCATCAAATCACATGCTCAAAAGCCGGACAAAAACAAAACACCTAAACCTTACAAAAATGATTTCAAACTACAAAGCACCAAAACTTACAACCTCTCTAAAACTACTCCTGTTACATCCGGATCATTCCCTCTACACACCAATTTGATCCACCAGTTCACAGCAGAACTTGATGGCTGATTTTCTGCATCATCAAAAAACAGCCCCTGCCAACCTCTCAATACTAAGCTACCAGCTATAGCCATCTCATATATGAGAAATAGTGGCCGATCATTATCTAGAGACCATTACCTGCATATTATATAGCCTCCAAATGATCATATATACCGTTTTTTACCCAAAACCAGACCAAGCATAACTTATAAGTCTTTTATTACATTGGTAAGACAACAAATTGGATTCATCAACCAATCATGGAACCAGTAACCCCTTTTCCTACTGATCCTCAAAACAAACCAACTCCGAGATTATTTGTGTTCCAAAACTCAAATACTATCCACAACCTTCTTTTCGAAGATTCTGCCATTACTGCAAAGTAATTAAAATGTCTAAACCTTCTATACTTGTTTGCTTTTGAGATCCATCTGAAGTAATTAAAATGATTTAAGCACTGCTATATAACCCAACCAACAGAATACTTGAGACCATACTGTGTAAGTAAAAGAACATTGGAAAAATAAATGGTTTGCACTTTCTAAACTATTCCTGCATAACATACACACACTCCAGCATAGGAAGCATCCAAAATACCACTATGCTAAAGGGCATCCACCGTCGGGTGTCTATTTTTCACTCCACGCAAATACCGCACACTTGGACGGACAAGAACACTGTCAATTTACTGCCTGCATCAAATCGACGACGCTGCAATGAACCTCTGCGAATTCTGCTAAGAGCAGGTTATACTCGCTCTTGACATTGGCTTCCAACACCTACTATCGACAAATTGTTCAGTAGTGTTTTCTACATCCAACTCCACAAAAAAGAACTATGATATCACCAGTACTAGATTGCTTTTTTAGAAAACCATCATTCTAAGAACGAGTTTATTACAATTCAAGGCGATCCTGAAAAGTGAGCAAAGAATTGTTTAGACAAAAAGCTATATAAAGCAAATTAAATAAGCATTGTAATAATAGGTAGCCATTTCTCACCTGCACAGCCACATCGCCATTTGTATTACCCTTCTCCCTTGTTTGTGATACTTAATATGTTCTCAAATGCACCTTCAAAGACGACAATCTATTAGATCGCCTATAACCTATCAAGCACGGATACAGACACGACACGCACACTGGGACGTCAACACAGTTAAAATTTTGAGAAAATCACATAATTTACTGTAATTATATGCGTCGGGGACACGCCTAATCGAAGAGTGTTCGTGCTTCGTAGCCTATAACCTTAGAGTTATCTTCTTTTTTCTCCTTTCATCTACTGTTGCAATACACTATACTATTTCATGTCTTCAACCATATCTTAACAGACTTGTCTTCAACCATATTTTAACACGGTTATCCAAAAAAAAACAACTTCACTCTCACCCAAAACATCTTTGCCTAGTCTCTCAGGGGCATTCTAGTCACCTACGGTGATGATATGGTGATTCATCATTAATCAAGAAAATCACAATTGTTTCAACAACAAAACTTCCACCAATGAGCAAAACACCCATGTCATTCTGTTCACAATTTCTATGGCGACAGATCTTCAACCATTGCACTGAAAAACAACAAAATGATGACATATGAGTTAGACAGCTGAATATTAAAAAAGCAAATAAGTATTTGTGAGCAAAATAATAATAAAAACAAAATCAACTCAACATTATCATAAAAGAATTTTGATATGAGGAAAATTATTAAAGAAGAAGAAGAAGACTTACTATTAAAGTGAGGTGAAGCATGCGGCGGTAGAACGAGAGAGAGATGAAGTGAGGAAAATCTGGACTCTGAGATTTGTTTCAGGGTCCTGCTAATCGGCAACCTGAGGCACTGGTTAAGCATACCATAAAAGGAATTTTTACCCTACAAAAAACTGTTCTTGACATTATTATAAATTTATAAATTAATTACACAATTTCAATACATTAACTATTATATAATTTCTTTTTTCATATCTTAACCAATGCCCTGGGGCACCTATTAGCATTTCCGTTTGTTTATTAGAATCGAACTTTGAGATTTTGTTGAATGAGACACAAACAAGAGGGAACGGCGTAATGAGAAATGGGTAGTTGAGAACCTAAGAGAGGGTAAGGGTCCTTAAATACTAAAGCCTTTAGTTGGTTTTCTTTAGGGATGTCAATGGGTATCCACGGATACGGGTAGTATGATATCCGTTTCCGCTCCGTTGGATAAATATGGTACCCGTACCCGTCCCTCTCCCCATATCCATGCGGGTATCTCTATATGGGTAATCTGCGGGTATTTAAATACCCACGGATATCCGCGGGTATCCATGGATTATTTTTTTTTTTTGTACAAAGAAAAATTCAACTTTTAATTACCTGCAAACTTCAACTTTTAAAGATCCATACATAAGATATTCCATTCAAATTTCATAATCCATACTATAACTATAATCCAACAAAAATCGTGATTCTTACATAATCTCAAGCAAATTCATCATACCATAATAGATATGATTCTTACATAATCTATGCAAATTCTTGAAGTAAAATAAAAGATAAAAACATCCAAAATCCACATCCAAACTCTTATATATATATATATATATATATATATATATATATATATATATTAAATGGT
>Ga0315913_1000730_pt1 | contig 31815 bp, 14 predicted proteins | sample MpolsnodulesMG_FD_207736 | JGI IMG/M metagenome (GOLD analysis project Ga0315913, IMG submission 207736) | Medicago polymorpha root nodule microbial communities from Los Angeles, California, United States - small nodules | ecosystem: Host-associated > Plants > Roots > Nodule | place: USA...
TATATATATATATATATATATATATATATATATATATATACATATATATATATATATATATATATATATATTGAAACCCGTCTAACTCGAGCATAATATATATACCTGGAAAGAGGTAAATACCACACACCACTGCTCGAGCATAATATAATCTTTTTTTTTTCTTTAAAAAAAAAATGTTTATATTATTTTGGTGCAGTACTTTTCTTCTAATTATACTCCTCATTTAAACTATTGCTTTGACAAATTTATCTTTTTATAGTATTATTTAAATTATTAATTCGATTAATCAAACTCACATTTTATTTTACACTTCTCTACACTAGATCACAAATCTCCTTTTCTCTCCAAGCTTTGAACCACGGGCTAAACCTTCAATCAAAAAAGACTTGCTGGTAAAATATCTATAGTACGATGACCGACGAAGGTTCCTGCCGTAACCAATAGTAGAAAGTTTCATGTTACTCGACATAGAGTATGAAAGAATGGGTATGGAGATTTGAGATAAAAAAAAATCAATTAAAATTAGGAGAATGCTAACTAGTGTCCTAAGGGCATTGGTTAAGCATCCAAAACAAGTAAGGTTTTATGAAAAAGTTGTGTAATCATTACTCGATCAAAAGTAACATCTTGTATTTCTAAGACAAAATTTATTTGTGGATTCTCTAACCATTGCCCTGAGGTCACTGCTTAACAAGACCCTTAAAATAAATATTAGTTTACTTTGTAGTACTATTATATTTGTTTTGCACACTCCGTTTATAAATTTTGCTTAGAAAGTGGATGGTTTTGTAATGTATATCGTTTTCTAGGTTTAATCTGGCTTTAACTATTGACTAATCAACTTTGATTTGTAAAAGAAAACAAAGAAATATCAGATATTGAATCAAATGCATGTGAATTGTAACGGTCTTTAATTTGATTGTGGTTGTGGTTGATGGGTACAGCAACAACAAAAAGATGATTGTTGGTGAAAGGAAGAAGAGAATTGTGATCTAGTATAAAGAGTGTATAATAAGATGTGTGAGTTTGATTAATTAATCTAATTATTCTTAGCAATAATCAATTAGTGAGAAACTTAAAAGGACACTCATTCTAAAATCCAAAAAAAAAACAGTGCTTTTAATGTTTTAATGTATGTCTTTTTAATCGTGGTATATGTTAAATTAAGCACGATATAAAAACCAGCAGACGGACACGTTAGTTTGCCCATCTTTTCACCTGTATATATTAGTTTGAAATCATGTCCCATGCAAGTACGCACACCTCTCTTATATTCTCTATTTGGAATTTTTTTCCAATTGCTTTGGACCGTACTTTTGAGAGTTTATTAAGAAACCAATGATTTCGGAGGAAGCTAAAAAGTATGCCATTGAAAAGGTTACTGGAATTTAGTTTCATTGGAAAAGTTTGTTATATGACTATAAAAAGCAAACAACAATATTATGGTTGATTATAAGTTATTTTATGTAATTAACCTTGCATTACTCATAATTTTTCTTATCTATACAATATTAATTAAATTCTTATTATGCGTAAAATCCTCAAAATGACTTATAAATTTAGATAAATAAATATTAATTATTAGAACAAACAATTAGCAAAAAGTAATTAATATTACATTAAAAATTAGAAAAATAACATTCATTTAAAGATCATTTTGTTCTATTACAAATGTAACACTTTTTATGAACGAAGGAGTAAAAAACTCTTAGAATGTGGCTTCCTAAAAGAGATTTTGGTTTTGGTAGGGAATCTGATAATTAGTCATGCATAAGATGGATTACCTAACATCAGATAGGATTAGTTGAGCACCACATGAGATTGAATTCACGACATCACCATTTAATTACACGCCTTATAACAGAAAATGTGAACATCAATCACTATTTAATCCATCTCATCACGCATACGACATTATCACAAAAATTTATTATTTCTTATTATTTTATTATCCATATATCAAAATAGTGACTGAAGCAAGAACTCAATCTTTTGACGAGTTGTACAATCCTTGGCATACATCATTTAGAGAGAAAAATTTATATATAGACTTGCTAAGGGATGAAAAAAAAAACTTCTTAAAGAAAAAAAAAAGTGAGAAAAAGAAGATAAGATTTGGATCAAGTGAAGTGTATTAAAAATGAAGAACGTAAAATTTTGGTTCATAAGGATATGAGATCTTACTATACGCTAATAGGCTAAACATTAGATAAGATGACTAAAATTACAATTATTATCGTCGGATTCAAGAACATATGTTAAACGAATCGTTAAAAAGGATTAGAAGTAGAAAGACAGTTGGGCCAGAGAACATACCTATTGAGGAGCACGTCCAAGACCAAGCACAAAGATGTGTGAGGTCAAAGAAAATTCCAAATAAGTGGAGAAGAAGCACTTTAATGCCGATTTTTAAGAACAAAGGGAATATACAAAATTGTGCAAATTATAGCGAAATTGAGCTTATAATTCATACCATGAAGTTATGAGAAAGAGTGATTGAACATAGACTAAGAAAAGAGACTCAAGTTATTGAAAACTAATTTGGCTTTATGTTTGGGAGGTCGACCATGGAAGTAATACAATTACTATATATGGCGTGTTAGGAGCGGCATTGAATGGAACAAAAGAACTTGCACTTAGTTTTTATTAATGTAGAGAAAGCTCATGATAGAGTGGTAACTCCTAGAGAAGAAAGGTGTTTGGATTGCATATGTTCGAGATATCAAGGATATGTATGAGGGGGCCTCGACATATTGTGATGTTGTTTGATTCAAGTAGTCGATTCTACTTAGTGAGATAAAACTTTTTTCTAACGTAAACTGGTATCCTTCACGTGCACAATTGTGAAGACTAATCTCTCGAGTCTTGTAGGAAAAAACTAATTTTTTTATTCAAATTAAAACAAAACTATAAATAATATATGATTAGATCATTTCTAAAATTTAAAATGAATTTTAATTATTTCTAAAGGTAGAGATATAATTAAAAATTATTTAAAATTTCAGTACTCGGTTAAAACTTTTTTGTTCAATTATATCGACAAGTTTGGCTAAAGAAAATTAATTGCTGAAATTTTATATAAATATATTGCTTAATGAGGTTCCTTTCGTCTCAAACAAATATTTTTGGTGGCCTGCGACAAATTGGAATCTAATTTGCTTTTCTTAAGTTCCATTACTTACAACGTGACAAAGTCCCTTGTCCTTTTCCTTACAGCTTTATCACATAGAACCTCTTGATCTCAATAGCTTAAAAAGGATAATATATACCCATAGAATTCTTAGTTAGAGAATTTTAAGAAACTAATTATTGGTCCATTTCATGGGTAAATATATTACCCTAGAATATATCTTTGTCAGAATAAACTTTTCTGGAATTAGAAGCAAACACATGCATATGAATTAACGAAAGAGAGGAGGACAAACACAAAGGGAATAAAATTGTTAATTTTTTTTTCTTATTCCATTTCATCAACTTGTTTCTTCTGTAAATCATGCACATGAAAGAAATTAATTAGTTTCACCAACTTGTTTATTCTTGTGTTTATAGCCACTGTCACCTTTGTTCTTGCATGCATATTGTTTCATTTATGTGGTGTTGGATGTGGACATATTCAACGAAATTAAACCCATGCATTTCGTTACATGAATAGATCATCAATTATTTTTTTTTAAATATCATTCCATCTCTAATTTAATCTATAAAGTATATAAATATAATAACTATCTATTAAAGTATAAAAAGTTTGTCAATTTATTTATTCATATAGCTTTATATATTTAATAGACTAAATTGACGGATTTCATATAATGTAAAGACTTACTAATTATACTCTTTTTTTTCTATTCTATATTTTCTTCAGACACTAAATTGGAGGGTAAATATTAACTTTTCACAATAACCTTCATATTAGTAAAAAAATAAAAATAATAACCTCCATATTTGATTAATGCAGATAATTTTTTTTAAAAGAAATGATCAATGAAAGAAGAAATAATATGGTTTTACTACTTGTCAAAAAAAAATATGGTTTTACTAAATCATATCTTTGTTAAATCATTGATGTATATTCATTGATCATAAATATAAAGTAAAAAATAATTGTAACTGGTGCACATAGTCTCAATTAAAAGCTACAGTTAGAAAACTCAATTAAAAGTGTCAATAATTTTTCTTTACAAATGTGACAGTTATTATAAAATAGAGAGAGTAATTATTTTATGGATTATATTGATGGCTTTTTCCTTCAAACCATGCTTCTTTTGTGTCCTTTTTAACAATTGATAGAATCCTCAATTGTGACACCCTTAATAATAATGTAAAAGCAAGATTCAATAACCACATGGGAGCTACTGAATTGTTGTCACCAGTTACTGAAAATTTTGAAATAAATGAAAGGTAGCATCATCATGTGACAAACTTTAAAGGCACTTACCAACAAATGTACAAGCTTTTTATGTGGTCCTTTAATTCAACCATCAATTGTCTCTGATGGTAAATTTACACAACCCCTTTTCTTTTTTGAAACCATTAAATCTCTCTGATTCTAATATTATGGGTGAAGAGAAGAGGCACAGGTATTGAGTAAATTGATAGTGATGAAACTAAGACACTCGTGTGTCTTAACATAACTGGCCCTCTGCCACCGAAAGGGAGAGGTAGTTCTTGTCTGAGCTTGAAGACAGCAAAGATATGTGTCAACCTTTATAAGACCACAATTGCCCCATGTGGAAGTGCATGTGAACCATTAAGATCAATCATTCAATGCCCTTCATACCCTCGATTTCATTTTTCAATTATCTCCATTTTTTGAATGCTCCTTCCTTTAAGAAAAAAGGTCGTACTAACAAGTGTCTTTAAGAATTAGAAATGATTGATAAAATCTAGGTAGAAAAAATTATTTTTTGTTGTTTTAATGTGTTGAATGCACAATTTCTAAGATAAAGTTATCAATTTAAACTTCTTAACAATTGCCCTAAAAATACTTACCTAAGAAGGGTCATGTTTAAAATTTGAGTTATCGTCCTCTAACTTAGAATTTGAGTTGGACCTAAATCAGTCCCTTACAAGATCAAGTAATAAGATGAAAACCGTCCTACTTACAAAATATGTTCCGATCTTATCATATCTAATAGAGGGCTCATATTACACCTCACACGTGGTGAACTAATAGTAAACGATCTAACACATCTTGGATAAATTCTGGTATCAACTTAGAATTTAGATCGGACCTATTCGATCCTTGCAAAACTAATTCGTAAGGTGATGACTATCCAACTTATTAACACATTTTCATATTTTAACTGTCTCATTCAATGCGAGACTCTTAAGACACCTTTATCGTGAGTAGGAGTGGACATCTAGAATGTCACCCAGGTGGTCCAATATTGATGATATGATAATTGAAAGCCCGACAAATCTTGAAAAACCATAAAAACAATCTTAGAATTTAGATTGAGCTTAAATCAAACATTACATATCAATTGGCTCGTAAGATAAAGATTGTCATCACTTATCAACATATTTTCAATCCTTAAGACTCTTAACACACCCCTTATGCTTATGAATAAACTTCTACGGTGTGATTTCAGTGACTTAATAAATTTTATGACTTAACGAAACTTGTATAAAATTTGATATCGAAGTAGAATTTAGGCTAAATGTGATTCTATACAATTAACACATATTTTTCAATATATCTACTATAAATGTCATATTATATTGGTTAAATGTGATTCTACGTATATTTAATTAATAAAAAACAAACAGAGACAGTATTTTATTATGTATTGTTTTGGGTAAAGTAAGTGGGGTTATTTTATTTTATAAAAGAAGGGGAAGGGGGGGTGATGTCAAATATCATCAGTGTTGTACAAGGTGGGGGTAACATGCCACATGGGTCCATTGTCTTGTGTCGAATAAGCATGTTTTTTGTTTTTGGCACTTTCGGCAAGGCTTTATAGAGAAAGAACGTGGATTGGAGTTACCATGTACCAATTTACCAAGTTCTATAATTAACCACATTGGATCTGTAAAAATCACTTCACTGAAAATAGAAGTTTATGGCCATCCTTGTTTCAATATGTGAAAGTGAGACAATTTACGGTAACTTGATCGATGTCAGTTTAGTAAAACAAATGTAAGTCGAGTTTTAAGCCGTTTATTTTCATTTTCTCTTATTTTTCTTTAAAATGGATTAATTAAGTCACTACTTTCTCAATCATTTGTGCAAAAAACAACAAGCTTCTAATTTCCATATGTAACGAAGGTTTCAAATTGTAGACTGCATCACATGATAAGGTCGTAATATTGTTGTTGTTCCGGTGTCTATGATTGCATTAAACCGCAAATGCGATATATTGTAAATCACGGTAATAATTGCATCGTAACATCGCGACATATATAGTGAATGCACTGGCTACATCAAACCACATAAGGTCGTCCAATGATCACAAAAATTAATTTTTCTATCTTGGTTTGATTTTATATCATAAATTTATAGAGTAACGGAGCCAAATTTATACCATCTACTAAAATAGACCACGGTAAAATTTGTGTAATTTACCATATATGTATATGCAAAACTTGTAACTTCACACACACAGTACCATGACAGGGTAACTTGTACTGCTCTAGTGCTCTCTGCTGAACTGACTGAGGTTAAGATCTAAAGACCAAATTCAGTACCAAGACATATCACGTGTTATGATGTGTCTATACTTCAAAACTCTTTGATGGGAATTGAATTGAATATCATAAGACCACACCAATTAAGAAATAAAGTTACCGTGACACATTTGGCCATTTGGGTTTCTCTTTCAGAACTACACACAAACAAATATTGGTTCAGAGTAGTTGAAGTTCAAAATCTGATGATCATGATGTTATACACCTGCATACACAACCTAGCTATAGCTGCTCATTTTAACAACCATGAATCCCACTTGTAACTATGATTTTCCTTTTCCTTTAAACCACACACATTTATTACCCTACAAAATAGAAATTTCATTTGCAAGCTTCTTGGCCGTAAGATTTACCTTCTTCTTCACATTAAATACATTTTTCGATCACTAAACACCACTTTTTATATTTATTGAATAATTAATATATATAATCTACGATATATGTCGGATACATCACTTGTTCAATAGATTTAAAAAGATGGTTTTTTATTTATAATTGTGACCAAAATGTATACATTATATAGTATATATAATTTACAACATCCACATACTTTTACGCATACTAGACCTAGTGGTATACCACATCCTTCTTTCATCTTACAATGTGTAATTTATTCCACCATTTCTCATATGTTAAATATATATATATATATATATATATATATATATATATAAATAAAAAATTAATATCATTTTTACTGAACTATGCTTATTAAATATTGATGTTTTCCCTATTATTACCATAAATTTAAAGTAAAAATTATTGACTAAAGAGTGATTCAATTAGTATTTAATTAGAGAATATAATTATCTACCAAAAAAAAAGAGAATATAATTAATTTTTTAAATTAATATTGCATTGAAAATTTAAACATTGGCCGTTCTTTTACAATTTTTATCAAATAAATCTACCATATACATAAGTTATTCACTAAATTTAAAAAGTAATTTTTCTTATTATAATAGTGACTAAAGATATGTAACACAATACAAGCAAAATTTAGCAAAGAAATTTGATATATTCAGTCAAATAAACAAATTTCTTCGACTGATTTTTGGTTATATATTTCATTACGTACTTGATTATGTCAATAGTGTTGATATATCAGCCATTCACCTTTCATACCAGTTATAGATTAAATTTAAATGCTTGAAATTGAAATACAGTTAACAAAAAAAAATATATAATACTAAGTAGATATATTAACAATTAACAAAAAACCTTTACTTGCAAGAAGAGTTGATAGATCAACCGATGCAAATATTAATAATAACAAAAATTAAGAAGTAATAAAAAAAAATAACAGCTGCCACATATATAGCCAAAAGTAAATGTTATTAACTCGCCGGCGGGATCCCGGAGCCACCGCCGGTAACGGCGGCGGAAGAAGAGGAAGCACCGTAGAGTAAATCAGCTAGGGCTGACATGGCACGAACTTGCATCTCAAGAGCTGGTATATAATCAATAACTTCTTCAAGAATAACCGGTAACGGTTCTTTTCTACAACCAGGAACTAACCGGCCCAGAATTTTAACTTTTCTCTGAACCGCTGGTAGAGTCTTTCCTTTAAGACGTAAAACACCGAACCGGGCTTTTTTAGACCGGGCCGGTCCAACAGCCCGGTTTTGTTGATGTCTCTTCTGTTTTCTGAATTTGAGTCTGAGCTTGTTTTTTAGTATAGCTCTACTCCATCTTGTTTTTCCTTTTGCGGCGACGGCGAGAGCTCTGTCAGCGGCTTCACGGACGGCCTTGTCTCGGCGAGGCCCTCCAGTGGTGCCGCCGATGTTGACTCTCGCCAGAGCCTGGTGGAGTTTAGAAGAGTATATTTGTTGTTGGGCTTGTGATCTCCATTTGGCGCGACTATTTTCTCTCTGTTGTTGTTCTTGGGCTTGTTGGGTTTTGGATTGGGCTTTCTTCTTTTTCCTTATTCTGTGTGATCGATCAGTTGTTGATGTTGGGTTTGAGATCATAGGTGATGACATGTTCCAAAGCCAAATCTGAAATAAAATGAAACAAAAAAAGATATATGTTGGGTTATGGAAAAGGGTGTTGGAAAGTTTGTATATTTTTGTAGTTTCTATTAGTGGAAGAGAAAAGAGAATGAAAAATTGTTGGATTCAGATGGATACGGTTTGAGTGAGTAATGGATTCGAATGAAAGAAGGGAAGTTATTGTAATATTAGATTCTAGAAAGAGAAATTGTTGAAGTAAGTGAAGTTTTTGAGAGAGAGGTGTGAGTAGTAATATATATAGCTAGGTGATAATAATAGAAGAGAAAATGAAATGAAGGTGGTGGTGTTGTGAGAATGGTGTTGAAGATGAGAACGGAACGGGGTAGAGAGAAGAGAAGAGAGGAAGGGGTGAGTGGGTGGGTGAGGTGTCCCTTCACTAACTTGGAGGTTGAGTTGAAGGGAGAGAGAAATGGTGGACATGGCTTTATATAAAGGAATCACAACACCACCCAACCTGTCCTTTTCCTTTCTTTTCTTAACTATAAAACATAAATAAATTAAATATAAGTGGACAAATGAATTTTTGACATCAAAATTTTCATTTCAAATTTAATGTCTTTTGATTTGTATGTATGAGAGATATATTAAAATACATTAATTAGTTTTTATGTTTAGTGTGTATTTCATAATAATTTTTAGTTATCACTTGTTAACTTACTTATTTTAATAAAAAATGAGTGGATGTAAATCAAGCAATTGAACCGACTCAACTCGTTAATTGATTTTACTAAATGATGAATTGTTAAGGACAAATTTGAATACAGTTTTTAGGTGAAGATTTTTTTTCCGAACTTTACTTATTTCTTGATCGAACTCTAGATTACTTGACCTTCTTATTTTTTAGAAATCAAAGGTTAACACTAGAAAAATGATTGAGTGTATTTCTAACAAATGCACATAAAAACTCATAACTTATATCTACTTATTCTTCTGAAGAAGTATTTTAAAGAAAATTCTATAGTGAGATCATGAAAATGATTTTTTTTTTTTTTTTTGTGAAGTTAACCCTATGGTTAATCGTTGAGCATTTGCGAATTTAATCCATGTTATGTCAGATTATATGGTGTATTGCACATTTGCCCATAAGGTGTGTCATTATATCTTTACTTATTACAATTGTGACTCTGATTAAATCAAAATTAACACAATTTTATTATTATTTTATTTTGTAATTGTAAAACGTATCTATCAAAATTGTTCATCTTCATCAGTTATAAACCGATTTTCACAAGGTTCCAATCCTTCAATTAACAAAACCCCTCTTTTCTTAGAAATCCTAAAAATTAAATCTTTATAAACTAATGTTCTTCAATTTCCTCAGAAAACAAATAGAATAATGAAAATTTTAAAAAATCATCACATCCTCCTCCATACTACTTTTCGCCTTCAACATATAAATTCTCATTTGTACAGTAAGATTGAAATTCTCCTTTCAATTCACTAGCCGAAGTTCTAGATGGATCCATGGAAAAAATTCTGAATTAGTTAAAATAATTCCAAAAAGCTTCTTATAGAATGTGTGTAGATGGATAACTTTTGTTTCATGTGATAATCGATTTTGTCTAATGACCATTTGAGAAAACTGTCTTGAAGGAAGGGGAGGGGCGAAGTATTAGTTCTTCCTTTTCAGTTCAATTCAATCACAAACCCTATTTTTTATTGAAAAAGGTACGAAGGTTTATGGGTTTGAAGATGAATAAGGGGATGAAGTCCGTAAGATTTATGGTCATAGGGATAAAGATTTCTAGAATTTTTAATTTTTAATAAATATATATTTTAAAAAATAAAATTATGTATTTTTTTAATAAAAAATGAGAAAAAGGATTTATATGTGATTTTATGAGAGATAAAGGACCTAAATGGGGAAAAAGAAGATAAAGGATCAAAGTGTTGTAAATAAATAAGATAAAGGACTCTAAGTGTAATTTTGCCTTAATATTTTGTATAAGGACTAATTTGTAATAAGGTAAAGTTTAGTCTTAGAGTGGTCCGCCAGCAAGACACTAATTAACATAACATCAATAATTATACTATTGGCTAAACAAAATAATTTTTCCAAAAAAAAGTCAATTCCTTGACCACACCGTAGAAACCCCCTAAATTTAAATGTATATTTTTAACAACAGAATCATAGTTAAGACCCGTAAGATGTAATTTAAAAGATTAGCAAAGGAGGGTAAACAAATACACATTTTTAGCAACCGAAGCATAATTAGTTGATTTAGAAGTAAAATTATTTTAACTATACCAGTAAAGTTCGGAATTTGGTCAAGTATCCCAGTGGCTAGATTCACACACATAATGTGTGGAGAAGTGGAGAATCCGGGGTTCAAACCTCGACCCCTGCACAAATTATCCCTGATAGCTACCAACTGAGCTACATTTACGGGAGAGTTCAGAATTCCCTTTATTATTAGTAAAGTATAGAATAGATAATTGGTATAGATTAAAAGTAAAATTGTTTATAATTTGATGACAAAGACATTGAAGTTAAGAAGCATTTTTAAAACTCAGAAATATGATGGGAATGTGTAAGGATACATATGCAAACTAGTTGCATTTTCACATTTAAGTTTAAAGAAGGAGTGAATGAGTTTATCGACTAAAATTAGGATATCAAAGTGAAGAATTACCTTTGTCGATCAATTGATAGGACCATTCTTGAAACCATATTGTAAAATGTAAAAGGACACTGCTAAGAAAAATTAGGACTCGATGAAGAAGAAATATGAAGGGAGTTCTAGAGTGAAGCGTTCACTTATTTAAGCATTAAGAAAAGATTTCAAAACTCTAGAAATGAAGAAAGGTGAGAACATTAATGGATATTTTGCTAGCATCATGACATTATCAAACAAGATGAAGGTGAATGGAGAGAACACATGAAAGATATCACCATTGTAGATAATATCCTTAGAACTTCAATAGAAAAATTTGCTGATGTAGTTGTGTTGATTGAAGAATCAAAGAAAATTGATGCAATCCCAATTGATGATCTTTGAAGTTCACTCATTATGCACGAACAAAATTTTGCAGCCAAATTTAAATATTTTAGAAGTTTATGTTTGATTTATGAAAGCTGTCAATCAATTTATTTTTGGCTAAAATATGTTGTTGGTCTCTATAAATACGACAAATATGAGTTTTGGTCCCTTAAAAAATAAACTTATGAAAAATGTCCCAGCAAAATTTTTGTTTTTTAAAATAGTCATGGGACCTGCTTTTTGGATGATTTGGCACATTTTTGCAGATGTGACACTTGCTGACTGTACAGAAGTGATACATGTGGCATTTAAGCTGATTAAAATATTTAAAAAATAAATTAAAATGATTAAAATAAAATAATAAATCAGAAAAAAAAAATTAATTTGAATCCACACACTTCTCATCTTTTTTCTTCTTATCACCAACAACATCCCATCCCTACCGATAACACCTAAACCATCCTTACCGTTTGCGAATCTCACAATCCCAAAATTCTTCTCTTCTTATCTTTTGTTTCTCTTGCAATTTTTGACTCGTTTTATCGTTCTGGAGCTCGATCTTTGTTCCATTTTGAGATACAAGATTTACACACTTCTACAATCTTCGTCGGAAACCCATCTCTGGTGGTTTTCACTATTGTTCATGCACTTCTCGACTCATTTTTCTCATTTTGAAGCTCAATCTAGGTTCTATTTTGAGATACAAGCTATGTTCTAGTGGCAATTTGCAATTGGAAAATTCTTATCCCTCTGGATGTGGTGACCTCAGTCACGGGAGGTTTGGCCGTTGGAATGTCTATATACGATGTTTGTGTTAGGTCTGGAAATTTGCAAGTTTGTGTTGATATATATGGTAATTTGTGGGTATGTTTTGATGAAGACCCTTATTTTTTGATTTGAAGGAGTATATGAAGTGGCAAAAAATCAAGTGTAATGTAATGTTGCTAGATTGTTTGGGAATGAAAATAATATAGAGGAATTAAGGAAAATACTTCATTCGTCCCATAATAAGTGAGTCATTTGCAAAAAAAATATAAAAAAATTGACCAATTTCACTTTTCAATACAATATTAATTACTTTTTTCCAATTATAACTTTAATTAATACTACTTTCATTACTTTCACTTGGAATGTGTTGTTTTTTCTGGAATTGAAGTTGTTGCGAGGCTTAGAGGGAGACATAGGTGGAGATGGAGTAAGAACATGATTTTAGTTTTTTTTTTATAAAAAAATTGGGTTTATTGATGATGAATGTATAAGTATATGATGAAGATGGAGAAGGGGCGAAAGGAGGAAGATGAAGATGATTAAAATTAATTTTTTTCCCTTTTTTATTTTTATTAAGAAGATTTATAAAGTATTTAAAATAGATAAATGCCATGTGCGTACCACGAGTACAAGTGGATACAGTCAGCATCTACCACATAGACATAAATGGGAAAATCAACAAAAAAAAGTGGATCCATGGACTATTTTAAAAAACAATAAAAATTTGCAGGGATGTTTTTCAAAAGTTTTTTTTGCAGGGACTAAAACTCAAACTCGTCATATTTGCAACGACGAAAAACACATTTTAGCCTTTATTTTTTAAGATGTATTTTTTGACACACATTTTCTTGTTCGAAAATGTAATCGATGCTAAGTAAGTATTTTTGCTAAGAGAATCTAAATGTTGTCCCCCAAATATTATCCCATGTTTTTTTTTTTAAAGAAAATATTATCCCATATTGATAATGTAAGTTGAACTCACGACATTATGGATGAATTAATACCATATGAATTAACCTTCCTTCACATCTAATTGAGTAGTTCATACCTATACAACCTCCCATTTAGTTTTCTATTTATAAACAAAGATCCCGTCTTTTTAAAGTTTAATCATGAAGTTTTTTTTTTTGGTGAATATGAAGATTTTCTTTTTGCACAACAAAAAATTTCTTAACATAATTAATATTTTTTTTAAGGGATCATGAAGTACGTTGTTTATTTTATTGTTTCTTTTATAACATTTTATTGATATTTGAAACAAGATTTTATTAATATTAGCATCCCTCTGTTTTCTCTTTTCTTTATTTGGGTACAAGAAAGATGAAACTATTTGAATGATACTATAAAGGGGCATCGAGAAAGTTACGAACATTGATGGATCCAAAAAATTTGTCCGACGGGTGCTAGAAAATACCAGTCTATAAATTTTGACTAAAAATAAATATAGACTAACAAGTATCATAAGAGCATTTCTTAAATGAATCAATTAAATAAAAATTTGTTTTGAAAATATAAGGCATATGACAAAGTAGGAAATGCACCATTGTCTATATAAAAACTATGTTGTCTAATTCCTTAAACAATGTCATAGAAGTTAACATTTTTCAAAAAATTATTCTGGATGTGTACAAAATACAATACATAACTATTATGATTGTGTAAAAAAAACTATTATGACTAAACAAACTATTATGACAAAACAAACTCAATACATAAATTATTCAATTATAGTAAAAAAAAAATTAACATTGTAATATTGGTTGCGAGTGGGATATACATAAGCTGGTGGATCTAAAAAGTTTTACGGGGCTTAAAAAAATAATAATAATAATAGTATTATCAAAGTTAAATCTTGTTCTCTGGTGGAAGCTTGATCCCCCAATGTCATATAGGTGGATCCACCACTAGTAACGAGTTAGTTTAACCTCCTTGCACTAAATCTAGCCGCTCCACTCACCGCTTTCTTTCTCCTTCATCTACTTAAGAGAGGTAGTTTAAGGTCAAATTTTGGTCCGAAATCACCTCTAGATCGGTTTTTTCTTTCTTCTTTTTGTTTAATTAAGCAATGATAACATATACTCCGTAGTCGTAGTGTGACGTTTAGTTTGTCTGTTATTTTCATGCAACATTGTATTGCTTTCACGACTCGTACTAGTGTCCATCTTGTTTAAATCAACAGATTAATTATCTCCAATTAGTGCATATTCCAGTGATGACTTTGACGTCTTTAATGTTACAAGTTTAAAGACACGTGTACTCTAGACACTTTAATTTCGTCATATTCATACATTTTGTCATGATTGTAAGTATTTTATCATTGTATACTATTAACTGATTGATGTGAGTTTGTTCGTAAATTTATCTTATTCAATTTGACCTATTTTGAATTTTTATTGTTCGATATATTTTCTAATATGAAGTAATAAGTTTTTGTTTTTTTAGTAAAAAAGAAGAAGTAACGAGTAAAAGCCATATTAACTCATTTACCTATTACACTTTTTAAAATTTAATACCATGTCCTTAATATTTTTATAAGAATATGGTGAGCATAAATAGAAGAAACTTTAAAGATGCTTATATAAGCTTATATAAGATGCAACATTGTGGCAAGATCAAAATAAAAAAAGCTAGTGACCCTCGTGATCCAACTCGTTTAAGTTCTGTACCATAAAAATAATCAAAAGTAATACAATGCCTATCGATAGTAAATCCCAAGTGAGACATCAACAATTGAATCCGATGATAAGATATATACTTTTTGACCTAAGTTTAAGTTCGAATCTTAGTCCTAATAATACAACGATGTTAAATCTTTAAAAGAGTTTTATCATTTATTGTTATTTCATCCAAGATTAATTTTTATAAATGTCAAATGTAGAAAGGATATCGATAGTGGTCGATCTCCTTGAAGACCCATAAAAGTTACCGCACCCCCTAGGTTTTGTATAAGTACTAAACATAGTATTTCAATTAATTTATGGATGTCGAAGTGGACAGACGATCGCTTATGGTACTAGAAGTAGGTATGTGCACCCCTTCAAGTTCATGATTTTGATAATTTCTTGAAATTGTTTAATATATATATTCCACAAATATTTAATACCTCCAACAAAATAACTCAAAATTCGTCACTAAATACCGGTTAAAAAATCAAATGAATCCCAAATGAGACCAAGTTGGACAAATTCTGACATATTTAGAGTATCGGTGCAATGGTTTCTTTATGGATGGGCAATTCCATTCCATCACCCCATTTGGATTAATAGGTGCATGCTCTAGCCTTTAACTCATTATTGACCAAAATGAAAAATGAGACCCCACAAATTATTTTCTTTTCATTCCGTGCAATGATTAATGGTGGTGATGAATGAACTGTTAATTAACAGGAACAACAAACACGAGAGGAATGCATGTGCAATGTAGGTTGTCTTTCCAGTACTTGTCATTCATGTCTATCCCCCCATCCTTTGTTTTGTCTTTGGTGGGTTTTGGGCTTTTTTTTACTCATTTGAGGTTGTGGGTAGTTATGCTACACATTTCCTGAATTGGATACTAGTCCCCTATATACAATAAGCAGCATTTTATCAAACATAATCCCAATTATGTCTAATAATTAAGATGAAAACCATGTAGTAGAAGCAAAAAATTGTGTCCCTTCTTGCTTTTTTCTTCTAATTTCATAACAAAGCTCCCTTTTACACTTTTTTGCTAAGCAAGGTTAGTGCTACAAACTGAAGGTGGCCAATTCCATGTCACTACTTTAAACTAAGCTCGGCCTATGTTTGTTTCGATTTTTTTATAACTTTTTTCATTTAGAATTGATTTTTAATCTCAAATTTTTTGTTCAACTAACCATCGATTTTACGAGATCAATCCATTCAAAATTAATTTTTTATGCTACTCGTCATTAATTTGAACTTTTAAGTCTAACTCAACCCAAAAAACTAATTTGGCATGGAGGTAAAACTCTAATTAGTAGTATAATTTAACACATTAACTCAGTTAGGAATTTCTCTTTTTTGATTATGGTGAATTGGCTGGATCTAACTGACCTAATTTTATTATTATATAGCAAAAATTTCCACTTCTGATTTCCATATCAAGAAACCGTGTGTTGCAAACAGAGACATTGCGCAGAATTTGCCTCTTTGGGAAGTGACACAACATACACTGAATACCAAAAATAAAAGAGCATTCAATGAATAAGATCTTGCTGCACGTAAATCTTTGTCCAGTCAAATGGTTCTGAATGAATTACCTCACTGTTTACTTGTGCAGTTATACAGCATATAATGATGATACTTCACATATCCTCTCTTCTCAAGATGCACATAGGCACATAAAGGGAGCTAAAGCATGGAACTTTCAGACTATGCATGAATGAAAATTCTGTTTTCATTGAAAATTATGTTATCATATTTTGAGTACATCCATTGAACCAACCATGAGACAAAATGTATGGTTTGCAAAGAAAACACATAATTATGTAACTTAATTTAATCATATTCAAACTTGCATGCTTGTCTTATGTGGTCCAAATTGTAAATCACATCAACTGTTCATGAATCAATTGGTGGGATGCAAGTTATCTAATCTTGAATCATTTTATTTGTTCAAACTTTACTTATATTCGGACTAAATTTTGGAATAGTCATGAAAATAAAAATCTAGACTTGTCATTATGAGTCACATCAGAGGCATGTAAACATAAAATATGTATCCTGTACCAACTAAAATGTGGTGTTGGAGAGTCAAATTTGCTTTAGAACCAGAGCATTAGCTAGTGCAAAGTAACAGCCATTCGTCTTCCGGGGTTTAAGCAAAGTAGCAGAAACAATCAGTTAAAGTAGATAGACACCCTACTTATGTCTCCCAATTCTAAAACCCAAACATAACATGGTAGTGTCCTAAAATAAATTTTGCTGATACATTATATTTTGCTTTAAGTAAAGCTAGTTCTGAATGTCCTATTTCCACATGCATTTGAATTAAAAAGTACATTCATGTACTAGTGGCAGGCCTTGTCTAACTCCCTGAAGTTACAAGTTTTACCAGCAGAGTGAACAAGTGAAAAAAGAGTCATCTTCCAAATACTGGTATCAGTAAATCTTATTATTTTTTGAAATGGATCAGTGAATCTTATAAATATAACAAATAGCTTTAATTTCACTCTCTGTAAAAGGATAAAACCTATAAAATTTAATCAGTGTTACTCTTCTATCAGCATTCTTTGCCATTCTCTCTTGTAACGTGTTAGGTAACAGTCTCTGTGGCATTGGATGAAGCAGGATAATGCAGCAACAATATTTCAAAAATTATAATTAATGCTTTCAAAGATCCCAATTAAACCCATGTCCTGCCTCCTTATTCTCACTTTTGAAAAAAAATGAATAGGTGATTAGCATCACAACTCACAATTGATCACTACCACAAACTATCTTTATAAAAAATAATCAGTTTCTTGATTGCATCTGTCTTGCCTACTTGTTTCTTTTTTTGCTCCCATATTTGGAAACAAATCCAGGCTAAAGATCTCCATGATTATATAACAAATTATTAAAAATGTTTTGGTCTGTGTGTGCATATCTTCTTTAGATTTAGTGAGGTTGTCCCTTAATTGAAGAACACCTTTGGTGTCAAAATCTAGTCATCTAGGTAGGAATTTAAAATGATGGTTTAAAGAGCTGGGTAAATTTTGTGTTTCAGCCTATACATCCTAAATATCATTGTATACATGGCAAATACCTTAGTTAGTCTAACTAGAACTGTATTACTGAGTTACCTTAATCTGTTAGAGTAGTGCTGACCTGGCAAAGTCAGTTAGACTCAGCGCTGATGTGGCAGAGTCGGTTAGCCAGCTCAGCAAAGTAGTTAGGTCCTAAACTACTTATATATAGACTACTCACAGTGTTACTCAAACATAATGTAAAATACTAAGATTCTGAGCCATGAAGCTCAAGAACACTCAAAATATAATTCCAAGTCTAATTCTAATACTTTACATTTGGTACCCATATAGAGCACATTGTATTTCCAAATGTTGTTGATGTGTTCAAATTGAACCAACATTAATGGCTTCAGAAGAACTGGCTTGCTGAGGTAATTAAGAAACTATGCCTACATAACACTTCCATCAATAAAATGAGGTATAGACCCAAAGAAAAATATCATGAGTACACAGACTATGAGCACAACTGAATCATAATAACATAGCCAAAGAAAACTATTGGTTTTCGAATATCCATTTTCAACACATACTAACAGCATTAATCAACCACATCATCCAAGTATATGACTACAATTATAAAACCTTCCATCAAAAGACTAATGCAAATTGAGAACAAACCAAATCACCTCAAGTCTAAGAACGGATATTGTATCACTTGCACATCAATGAATAGAAAATCAACCTCAGTGAAATGGCTCATGTTGGCACCAGTCTACAATCATCATCAGGAGTGAAGAAAAGAATAGCTAATACTGCAATGAACCAAATGACACATAGAAACAGAAATGGTTTCTTCTTCCGTGAAAGCACTTGAGGTTGCAATTGCGTCTGAATTCCCTCCTCTGGCAGTGCATCACGTTTGAGATCTTGCAAAACATACTCAATTATCTCATCCCTAAGCTTCTTATACTGAGGATCAACATTGTCCAAAGTGACGATTTCATCAGGTTTAAAATTTTTGAGAAAATTCACAGTGATATCATCCTCCACAGAAGTGAATTTGTCAAATTCACACACGTCAAAGCAATTACTGGAACTATTTTCCCCTATGTCGGTTTTCTTTTCAGGCTGAAGCAAAGTGACAGAAGAAGGTTCTTCCAACAAGAAAGTCTGAAACAGAGAGATTAACAATAATTTCAATCTGTTAAAACCTGAACTGTTAACCTTAATCGCTTAATTATTTATGGAAATCCAAATGCTATGAAATGCCTAATAACTCCTTCCAAATGCTTGGAAGTTGCAAACACCATTGCATTGAAAATTCAAACACATATCATGATATATCAACAAATCTAAAACTAATTACAGTTCCTGATGCATAATTAGTACATGATATAACAGATTTAAACACTTATTATTTCCTGAAATTCAAACCGTACAAAATGCCTTATAATTCCAAGTGATTGGAAGCTGCAATCATTATTGCATTGAAAATTCAAACACATATCAATGATGTATCAACAGGTCAAAACCTAATCATCGTTTTGAATCCAAATTAGTAAATAACCACAGAAAATTTATTTGAACATGGAAAACTTTCTTAAAGCTTTAATTCGATAAATTAACAACAAATCATCGTAAGTAAATAATCACATACAAATTATTTGCACATTGAAAATTTTCCTGAAGCATTAATAACAACAACAGAGAATTTTCAGTAACAGTTTAGTATAAGTTCAAACACGTATCAACTATATATTATCAGATCTAAAACTAATCATCCTTTCTGATGCATAATTAGTAACGAATCACAGAAAATTAATTTGCACATGAAAATTTCATGAAGCTTGAAATTGATAAATAAACAACAAATTACACGAAGCCTTAAATTGATAAATTAATAACAAATTATGAAACTATAACTAATTTTCGGTAGGGTGTAACAGTTAATTATTATCGTATCAATTAATTATAAAGCTTTGTTGAGATTTATACTTACTGAAACATCTTCGTTGAGATTTTCTTCGGTGATCTCAGAAATCAGCGATAAATCCACAGATTCTTCGGAAAACGAAGCAGATGTAGCATTCACATTCTTGTTCGAGATCTGAACAAAAAAAAACAGAGTCGAAAATGAAATTACAGAAACTGAATCAGAAAATTGCAATGCAAAATGAAGAAGAAATGAGTGAGAAGATTAGGAATCGATGAATGTGTATGCCTTTTTGGATTTCTTCGACGGAAAATCTTTGGATCTTGCGATGCGATTCTCTGCGGAGCGAGGTGCAGAGAGTTTGGTTGGTGTTTGTTGCTCTTTCATTTGGCGGGTTAAACGATTTGTGGATTTCAATTTCAGCTGTATTTATAGCTCGAATATTCTGGAATATTGTGAGGATAATAATTGATTTTTAATTCATCTCTAAAAGAAATTAATTCAAACCTCTAAAAAGGAATTATCTGTTTTTTAGGGAAATTAATTTATCTTCTAATAATTACTTTTGTGATTTTTTTTAAAAAATAAATGGATAATATTTTAATTAAGACAAGTGTACAAGAAGGAAGTTTACTAAGGAATACTCATCGACTCAACCATGTTTTTCGATTCTCTCATTCATTAATCATCTTATGATGAAGGATTGCAGATTAATATACCTATGAGTACCCGTTCTTAATTCATCTACAAGCAGGTTGTGTTAACCTTTTATGGTAAGATGTAACATAATTTTATTTGGGTTAAATAAATTTTACGTCAATATAAATATATTAAATTTTGGTTTTCGTACCTAAAAAATAAAATGAGATGTTTTCATTCTCATAAATGTTTTTGTTTTATTTTTTTATCCCTAATGGATATAATTTTGATATGTTTATGACATTTTTTTAACATAATATAAATATATAAATGTTGAACATAATAAGAGGACATAACATGAATACAATTTGAGCATAAAAGAATTATAATCTTGACATTCACATGACATTAAATGGCCATCCATTAAAGACCAAAAACAAAATAAATTTTTTTGTGAGGATGAAAACATTCAATTTAATTTTTTAGATAATAAAATTAAAATTCGTTATATTTATAGAGTTGAAAAACTTATTTAACCCATTTTATTCTAATCGTCGTGTTATCTTATATTTCGACATAACAGCTTCCCTTGTATAAAAAAAAAAAAGAATAGGAAGTTTACTTCATTCATTGTTTTCTTTTTATAAAAATCTATTTTATAATGATATAAAAAAACTCCATTTTATAAAAAAAATTAATTAATAACTTTTTGAGTTTTTCTATTTACACCCCATATTTTTCTAGTTACACCCAAATTTTCTTAAAAGTTTTTTATAATACCAAAATTGCCCTTTTATATAAATTTTTCTTGAAACCTTGATTTTATTCATTGTCATTGAGTTTCACCCTCTTTCACCCCACAAACGATCAAACAATCTGATGTTCAATCAATCTCTATGGAAGATTAAAGAGTGAATCAAAACATCTTTCATCCATACTCGATTGCAGAATGTGAATTTCTTCTTCTTTTTGCTAGTTTCAATTTTATCTTCTTGTTCAACTGCACTGTACTGCATTGTACCATAGTTTCAGTTTACATTGTCAAGGTTAACTTAAATTCAGTTCAAGTAGGTTCATGTAAACTACATAAACTGAGTTTACATGACCTACTTAAACTTAGTTTACATGAACCTACTTAAACTGAATTTAAGATTAAATTAAATTTTATTTAAGGGTAATTTTGTCATTTTGGGGTGTAACCAGGAATACATCGAGGTGTAATTTGAAAAATTCTAATTTTTTTACTAAAAAATGAAATGATGGTAAAAGTTGTGAAAATCAACGAAGTAAACTTATACATACTAATTCATTTTTAGTAAGCTTCCTTCTTGTTTATTTGAAAGAAAAAAAAATAAAAAGCTTACATCATTTTTAATAATTTTTGTGGAGTAAGTTCAACTTTCACATATATTATGAGTTTTTTTTTATTTTTATGAATGCACCACTATTTAAAAAAATAAACATCAAAATATCACCTTTAGAAAATAATCATACTATTAGCATATTTTTTGTTTGGACACACGAAGCACAATTACTACCATCTTTTTTTTTCTTCTACTTCTTTTCTTTTCTTTTTTCGATTAAACAATTTTTTCAGTAATTAGTTTTTAGTTTTATATTGAAAAAAATGGTAGTAATGGTGTCATGTGTTCTAACCTAGGTGACTAATGTCCAATCAAAAAAGAGATTGATAGGAGTGTAATTATTTTCAAAAGGGTGGTAGTTTGATACTTATTTTTTGTGATATTAGTGACACAGCCGTAAAAAAGTCAAATTATGATCGTGTGTTGATGTGAACCAACGCCATGAATTACATCGTTGGTTTATTATACGTGTCCTTCAAACATTTATAACAAAACCTTTTTGGTTTGAGTATTTCAGTTTTTTTCTTCCGTAAATCAAGTATCCTCTGAGTTTTAACGCCATTACATATTTAAGGTTTGATTCGAACCAAGACCTTAGTTCAGGGAAAAGAGACCTGCATCATCTTATCTAAGTAATTTTATTTATAAAAAGGAAGTAATTTTCAGTTTTTCAATTGTCATCTTAAAGCAACTAGGTAAGACCACTGAGGCCATTATCATAAATATCATGTTGGATGACATTTAAGACTGCATTATGATTTCTCCATCACACGGTAACCATACATAAATTTTGATTTGAAAACTACTCTAAGATTCTTCATCCAAGTTCAGTTTGTTTTTACGTAAAAAAAAAAAGTTGAGATTTTCATTTTTATAATTCCTTTGGTTTTTTCTCTCAAATTATGTAATGTTGAGAGCTGAGGGTTATGAAATGAAATTTTCACTATTGCCAAAAGCAGAAAGAAAGCAAAAGGACAATGACTGAAGGAAAGAGTACGCAATAGCGTAGGCTGATAATTACATTAGCTATATGCCTAAGGCCAACAAAGGACGAACCAAACCAACCAAGTGGTAGATTTTGCTGGAAGAGCTGGAACCTAACGTTTCACATGAATTTCATTAACGAATTTCACATGCAAAATAGACAGTGACATCTCAATTCCAAACAAACAAGAGTCCAATATAAGCAATTATATCTAGTGTACTAGTTCCTTCCAAAAAAAATTAAAAATCTAGTGTACTAGTATATTCATGCTTGAATAATACTACGTACTTTTAAGATAGACTTATGTGACGATAAAATGATTGCTATTTTTTTGTTTTTTTAGGGATAAGATGATTGATTGCTATTGAATGTCGGTGAACCAAAAAACATCTATGTTATATGAAATGAGAACTCTAATCTACTAAAATTACTAATTATAGTAACTGTTAGGTCTCAATTAAAAGCAGAGTTAAAAAAACCCAGTTATTGGATCATGTGCCTAAGCTACTAGTCCTCCTCTTTGTTTCCGTCTTTATGGCCACATGGATTACTCGAAGTGCAATTGATGTCCCGTTCAGTGACAAATGGCAGGGTACCCCAAATTGATGACTCCAATGTTATTCCACGGAAAATCCAATGTCCTTTTTATAAGAGATTTATAATCAATAAAAACGGATTTATTTGATCCATATATGGGATCAAATGCTACAACTTTTGTTGAATGATATATCTTATAAAAGGTATCAGAGGGAGTATCATTGCTATGCTAGCTAGATACACAGAGCGAGTAAATGGCTGCGTGTGCGTTTTATGCTTTAATTGATTCCACAACAAATTACAGAAATTGTGTACATTTGATTGCTCTAAACGGTTTTGCAACAAATAATCAAGCATTTGTAGTCATCTGATTAAGTTATTTGATTTAAGTCTCTTAGCTTATAAATATATTTTATTTTAAGTTATTTGATTGCTTTAATTTCCATACTATTTAATTAATATTCTCGATTAGTTCATTTTGAGGAACAACATTATGTGAAAATAGGGGAATTACTAAACCAATAGTTAATTTTCTGATTCTTTTTTGGTCATTTTCATGCACATAAAATTTCTAACGTGTTATAAATCAAGAGTTTAACCAATAAGTCGACCCAGTTATATCTCAATATCAGTAACATACTTGCCGGCACCACTGTTAGCAAGGGTTTGCTGTATGTGCATTCTGGCAACGTACCAGTGGTGTGGTGTGTGCATCTTCTAAGTATTGATACTGTTGCCAGAATACCCGGAAAAGACAAATCATGCTTACAATCATACAAGTCAGTGATTGAGAGCACTTCGAATTGACAGTGGCGGGTTTTGAACTGTACCTCTAGTTATAAGGTCATGATTTAAGAATAAAACAATAACAGTTATATCGTCATGAAAATGCCGTCGAACTTTCTTGTCAATTGAACGAAGGTCTGAATATCGCATTTCACGTTTTCTGGCTGCTTCCTGCAGGGCTGCCTTGATAAGTCTCTTGGCACTACCCTGCATTAACATGTATAAATAGAACAACACAATTAATATAAGCAAAGCTATGCAATAAATATAGCAAAGAGAATGGCAGCAAGGCTGTTAGAGAAACAACAAAATCAACAACCAGCTAAAGACAGTCTTTAAATAGCCCTCAATGGTAGTGGGGAAGGGATAGCTTTAAATAATCGAGTTCTATGACTGGGTAATCCAGTGTGAAGGAAAGCACACCTTTGAGAATATTCCGTACTTTCCTTCTTCTATTGTTGTAAAATAAAGAATTCCAGTCTCTTAGATTCCTAACAGAAGTGAGCCATTTAAGAACAGGTTTGGTTTTGCCTAGTAACAAAAATATGTTTAATAGAGTCCTGTTTTATAACCTAACTTCGGGTTTCACTCCATGTCCGACTTGGTTTTCATCTGTTCCATACTTTCATTTATCTGAAAATATATTTTCCATGTAAAGTGGTATGTTATTATTAATTTCCTAACAATATCCTAAGATTATAACCAAGGCAGAAATTACCTATATTTACCCACTGTACGAGTATTTTAGACATTGTTATATTATCCTATACTTTGGATTAACTCATTCTCGTACTATGAGGAAACGTCTTAGTTTACACAAGATTTGACCTGACCAAATTTTAAGGCTGAATTAGAAACAAGCATTCCCATCCTACTCTGTCTCATGTTAAATCAAATGACAAATGAAAAGTGACCGGCTATACAAAGTTAACAAAATCAAGTGGTTAGTTACACTGAGTTTAGGTAGTCGTTCATAAGAATGAATCAGGATTCCAGATGGGATTCATGTCCACAATAGGTGCACACTAGAGATTAACATCGATTAGGTTTAGTTTTGAATCAAATCAAGATGTGACACACATGCATTCTAATTTCTGAGATACCGATAACAAGGCTTGAAAGCACAAGACAAGCAGTTGAGCAATTATGGATAGTGAATAGTATGACTTGTAAAGATGGCAATTACACACACCAGTGTTGTCAAACTCAAACTTACACCCATAGAATAAGGAAACTACGTACAGAGAGTAAACAAATAAGTGCAGTAAGAAAAATAAAGAGTAAAGAATCTTACAGCTCGTGGATTTCTGTGAACAATCTCAACTGCTTGGTCATTATTCAGGTGCTCCCATAAACCATCTGATGCAAATATAAGGAATGAATCATTTGGTTGGAGAGGATGACAAAGAATAGATGGATTAGCAGACAAGATAGGCATGTGCATTGGTTCAGGAAGTCTGAACTTCGGATTAATTGGTTCCCGGTTAAACTGTGCATGTTTCATATATACGTCCCCTATAGATTTAGAAACCTGCACCAAATATCATGGAAGTAGTGATGTGATATTTTCATTAAATCAGTGTGTGGAAAGCAACACTAACAAATAAGATAAAGGTTACAAGAGGTACTTGGGAAAAATGAAAACATTTTCATAAATCAGATAAAAAAAGCCAGTGTTAAAAGTAGACAAGCATATTTAAAAGCTGGATGTGATTGACACCACATTCGTTTTTCTTATACGTAACCGAAACAATAATGCAAATAAATTCATCTATTTCTAACAAAAGCCATACTTGAAACACTGTTTTACCAGTGTTAGTAAAAACGGATTTCCTGTTTCTATTTCTTATCTCATGACATCCTCAAATAAAAAATGTCATGAGTCCATCTCCAATCGTCCAGTCCTGGACATCCTCGACGTTGGGAGTGTCTTAAGAGTCTCACATTGGATGAGATGTGGTCAGACAATGTGTTTATAAGTGACACAGGTAGTCCTCACCTTACAAGCCAGTTTTGCAAGGATGAATTAAACCCAACCCAAATTCTAAGAATCTATGAAACATCATCGTCTTTCATAACTTTATATCCTTTGGAAACTTGGAAATTATTATTAGAGTTGACAGCTGCCGCCCATAGCAAATTATAGGCCACATAATAATCCCTGTTTCAATCAATCAAATGAAACTTCCTTGTAGTGTGCTGCTATGAAACACCCATTGCTGCAAGCAGTCTCATGCTATTAAAATTTTGAGTTATGATAGCATATTTCTTTCCCGTGAAATGTGCACCAATTTAGCCTGTAACCTAAATTCCTTCCCTTTCCTCTGAACAACATACATTATGATTCTTCAATCATCAATATTTTTTCTTATCCTCAATCACCCCTACCCAAACCACTCCATCTATTTCTCAGTGCGATATTTTTCTAGAATTCATTACAGCATAATACAACACTAACACATAGGAGACAAGTAATAGATACCATTAAGAATTCGAGACTACAACTATGATATTGACCTGTTTAGTACTCACTCAAATTGAGACTACAACTCTGTTTTTGATATTTTAATATGGAATATACTACACTAAACATATGATAATATGAAGCATGCAATTCAAGGAGGGGGATGATTTTATTTTTCAGACTCGACAAAATGAATAAATAAACAACAGTATAAATATACGTGTTAAATTTTTCTGCATTGCTGTGTACACTGATGTATCATATTCTGTGCACTTAACCAAGAGTACAAAAAATATCAGATTTTAAGAGGCACATAGACAGCTCTGAAGTCTAAACCAAGCAAATGAATTTTATCATTTTATGTTCTATTTTTGTGGATGTCTGTACTTGTCATTTTTAAACTTGCATATGGACAGGACACTCAATAATATTTATAGCAATGGTATGTGGCAATTGAAAGGCAAACAGTTTAGCCTGATACACTACATGGGATTGTTTAATTCAACTTCAAAGATTATAACCAATCATCACTCACTATTAAGTCTCTTTGAAAAAACTCCTTATTTACTTAGGTACTTTGGGGGAATTTCTGGCAAGAACATTGCAAAAAATAGTAAGGGTTCTATAGATAGCACGAGGAACACATACCAGCCTATTATCCAATTATCAAAACTTAATAAATGTTTCTTCCTCACAACACTTCAAGGAGAAAACACAGAAAAACTAAAGCAATCATTAGTCAATAAACGTCAAATAGACCACCACATTCAATGATTCAATAATAAAAAATTTACCTGAATAATGCCTTTTACTCTCCACACTCCATGCTTGAGGACAACAATTTGTGGATCATGAGGGTGTAATTCTTTAAGTTCATGTCTAACAGCCTCAAGATTCGCATTATGTTCCGTAGACAGCTGAATAGCCGCAACCCCGCCAGTATTCCCAACTTTCTTTCCTAACACAACACGGGAATCTCCTAGATTTGCAATAAAAAGGGTCTGTTGAAAAATCGCTCCAACCAAACAACAAGTTCCAGTAGTTGCAACTTGAGGCCGAGTATTCCACAATTCAGTAACCATAGCAGTAAACCCCTCTTCTGTTAAACGAAATGCCGATCGAATTGTCTCTTCCGTCACAACACCCCGTGACTCACTTGATGCCGCTGCACAAACAAAAGATAGTTCAACACAGATAAACAACAAGCTCTCTAGCACATACACTTCTCATTAAACATGTGTCTGGTGTCCGACACATGTCATTGTCAGACATCAACATGACATTTGATTACATTCAATTATGCAATTTTTACAAATTATTACTGGTGTCTGCATGTCAGTGTTTAATAGAGAACAAGAGCCATTTTAATCAACATACGAAAAAAATCAACAACACTTTTACTACATTCAATTCAAACCTACCAAAAAGACGAAAAAAACTCATACACAATTAAACTCTGCACTGACACAATTCTGATCAAAGGTGTATCCGGTGTCTGACACGTGTCACAAAATCAGTGTCTGAACACCGACACTTTTTTGGTATGAACCATGTATCTCTGCACACAACCAATCCCTCATGCCGGGTAGGGCCGCAATGAGCGGCCAAGATTGAACAGTGCTAATTCTTAGGGCTGGATTCCAACCCACGACCAAAGGACAGACACAGACACTTTAATTACATTGAATTATGTCATTTTCTCAAATTATTATCGGTGTCTAGCATGTAGGTGTCCGGTGTCTATGATTCATGGATTAAACAAAAAACAGTATCCACGTGAAATTTTCAACTACTACTGATAAGTTGATTCACGTGAAAAAGCAAAAAAAAAAAAAAAATCAAAATTAAAAACGATCACGAGAAATCAAATCAAATCCGTGAACATCATCATCACATATAACAAACACAAAAAAGAATCGAATTGAACTAACCCTACATAAGAGAAAATCACAAAAACCTTGAAAATTACGAAACAAGTGATCACAAACGTAACGAGCAGCATCAGGTCCACCATGACCATCATAAACACCTACAAACGTTCCAAGAGGACCAGATTCGATCTGGCACTGATCTTCAAGAATCTGATTCGCTTGAACAACAGCCATAGAGAATTCACCGGAGCCATATTTTCCGATATCACGAAACCAAAGCAATCCGTCTTTTCCTTCTCTTCCAACAGCGGCGGATGAAGAATCGTCACCACCGTGCCCGAACGGCTTCCAACATGGAGAGAGAAGATTCATCAATGGCTGAAGCATCCCACATCTCTCAGAAACCCTAACCCTAAAATGATTGTGGTGAAGATCGATGAGAAATGATGGGGTGTTATGGGTAAAAAGAAGGGGGTGTAGGTTAAGAAAAAAGGTGTAGGATAGAGAGAGAGGTGGTGTTGTGTTCGGTGGTGAAGGAACAGGAATGGGCTCGTTTTTTGTTTGTCGGGAGAGGATGGTGTGGGGAAGCCCTTCTTGTTATGTTGCGTCTTCTTCTTTTCAATCTCCTTTTTTATGAGCTAATAAATTATTTTTTTAAAATTACCATCACATTTTTTTCATTTCTTTTTATCAAATAGTCCATTGATTAGAATTTCATGATCATAAGTGAGAGACTTCGAGTTCGAACCGATCTTGTATGTTATAATGTCTCTCCTAAATAAGTATGTTTGCGAGGACATCACCATCGTCTTTCTTTCAATATAATATTATATTTTGATCCAATCGTTGCAAAGAATTTTAGACTAGATTTTTTTTTCTAGTTTAATTTTTGGTATTTCATCTATTCCTTTCCTTTTCTTTTTAAGTATCGTATTTTGAACATGTGCATTATTCACGTAATATATTTTGATTATATTTTTTTATTGATATATAAAGACAAATGTTAATTTATATGTTGTCCAATTTTTTTGTCAAAAAAAAAAGATGTTGTCCAATTTTGTCTCATTGAATATTTTTAAAATATCATCTTTTTATAAATTTATGTGATAGTAGATAATTAAATATATTAGTTGTCAAAGTTGTACATTAACATGTGTGAAGTGGTCAATAATAAGATTTAAAAAGGAATGAAGGGAGTAGTTGTATTATTTTCTAGGGTTGCCTTCCTTTTATTGAGAGAGTAAATCAATATTACCATTCACCTTTTTTTTAACCCCCCGTTTGGTAAGAGATTCAAGGGAGCTCATTGTGTTTCAATTGAAGAAAACAAATGATGATAAGAATGTGATAAAATGATGGTGTTAATTGGGCTAAAGCTCAATTCCTCAACGGATTAAGTCTCATCAAGTCACTAGCTAACACACTAAGTATCACTCGAACTTGTTCTAAAAGCATTGAATCGGGACCGTTCAAAGGAATACGAACAGTCCCGATCAGATCTTATGTTCATCTGTTCCAATTTGCTCACATGTCTCTCATATAAGATAATTGTCGAGCCTGGAGTTTTGGAGAGTTGAACCCTGATTTTCCACTATAAAGGCTAACTCAAAATCCCTACTTAGGCACATATTTGACGCATTCTTAGTTGATCGTCAAAGTGTTTGTAGATACATCACCCCAACGGTAAGAACAAGTCGTTGTTTAAGTCTATCAACCTCATTCCATCACTACACTCATAAGGCCGAAAATCTCGAGTCCGATTAGATTAGATAGTAGCAGTTTAGATTGTGAGGATCACTTAAATAGAATAGAATAAAGACAATTATAAAAAAAAAACTAAACCATCAATTTGGTCATTAAATATCACACTATTTCCAATTTATTTTTCTAAATTATATGAAAATTACAAGTAGTCATTAAAGTATATAAATTTTTTTTTATATACTTTAATCACTAAATAGCATAGACAGTCATATTTTTTTATACTAAATTGTTGTATTGTGATTTGTGAATAAAATGAGGGATTATTTTTTTTATTTTAAAAAAAAGTAAAATGGCACATGGCACATGGACAATTAACTTAGGGTCAAAAGATTACTCATCTAACAATCTTACTATCTCATTGGTGCTTGTGTAATATGAAATAATCAAACATCTATTTTATAGGCTTTCATTCTATCCTTTTTCTTGAACATCATCTTCTCAACACCTTCAAAAGAGATTACAAAGTTACAATAAATCTCAACTTATATCTTACATTATCATTAATATTTCAAACTATTATTACTTGTACTGCACACTTTTTCCCCTACATTCACCTACAAGATGGCCCAATTTCTTGACAACTATCACTACTTAATGTCTTTCTTGTTGAACTTGTTGCAATCTCCATTATTCTTGTAATTGTTATCATATTATGGTTCTTATTTGAGACATGACCTTCTCTCTAGTCCTACTTCACTCTTTATCTCCCTATTTGCCCTTTTCCTTCTTGTTTTTGCCTCCTAATCCATCATTCTCTAAAGTGGTTTTAGCTTGCAAAGCTTTTTCTTGAACCTTGTCACTATTTCTTTCATATATCCTTTGTTCATGAAATACTCCGGTATGGGTTCTTGATCACTCATTACTTACTTTCTAGTCCTTGTTTTCAACAATCATCACCACATGACTTATTCAAGATGTTCTAAGCCTTCTTAGTCTCGAAATATAGTCATTAGATGATGTAAGGACTAAAGTCAATATGATTATAATGGAAAAGAAAATAGATATATATGGAGCTAAAACAAAATAAAGATCAGAGGTGGAAATTTTGCAAAAATAAAAAGTAAACACACTATTTTTTTATGTGAACTGAAAATGAAAAACCAAATGAACAAATGGTTTAGTGGTAAAGTTAGTTTCTCTTTGATACGAAAAAAATAAAATGAAAAGTAATATATATGCAAAAAAAAATTGGTACTTTTTCCTTCATAAAATGACTAGTATGAATTATGAAAGTACAGCGATGACATTTGTAAAAACCATAAAAAACAAAATAGAACACATGGTCATGTTCTATTGTGTAATTACCGAACACAGACACAACACACTGTATCACTGTCCTTTTTAAATCATGAT
>Ga0315913_1000733_pt1 | contig 31762 bp, 16 predicted proteins | sample MpolsnodulesMG_FD_207736 | JGI IMG/M metagenome (GOLD analysis project Ga0315913, IMG submission 207736) | Medicago polymorpha root nodule microbial communities from Los Angeles, California, United States - small nodules | ecosystem: Host-associated > Plants > Roots > Nodule | place: USA...
TAAGAAATATAGTTTAGTGCAATTAATTTTATATATTTAATGTAAAATATACGTCAAGTTTAGTAAATTGTTCTTTTTAATTATTATTTTTTAGAAAAATTTGTTCTTTTTGTTATTAGTGGGAAGAAGTCACTCAAGTATTTGCATTAGATATTTTTTTATTTTTTTGTTTCTAGTACAGAAAAGAGGGCAAAGACCAAAGAGAAAAGAAAAATTACAAAATTAAAAGAACATTTTTTGGGATGAAAGCTCTGAAAATGTCCTCAAACAAAATACTATGTAGTTTTGTTGGAGGGACCTCTAAAACGATCAATGAGCACAAAAGAATCTTGTGTTAGACTATACTCAGATAACCAATCCAAACTTATGTTTCCTTCACGCAAGGTGTGGTTTATCTAAACCTCCCGAAAAAGTTCAATAAGAATTCAGATTTGAGAATTAGAACGGGGTAGCCCCATTAATCATGAAATTATTGATTACCAAATTTTTTTTTTAATTAAATGACGATATATGAGAAATATAATATCATTAAAGTAGTTAGCTTTCCCTTAAACTAGTGACCACCATGTTACATTCAATAGCATGAAAACATATCTCTTAATGAAATTTATATTTACATTTTTTTTCTTTTCAAATCTACATTACAAGAACAAACGCTAACAATTATTGATCGTATTTATAAAGCTAACCTTCATTATCAAAAACTTTGTCTTGAATAGAAGGATCCCATTGATTTTGTGCATTATCACTAGGCAATGAGTCATTCTTGCTTCATTCCTTACTAGTGACTTCTTCTTTTTCTGCATCATGGATAGAAAAATATTAATCATTAAATAAGTGAGAAAATCATATTCGGAGAAAACAAATTGGTAAAAATAATAGTTTTATCAGCTTGGGTCTTAAGTTGGCGTTTACAAAGGCTAATCATCTCATATATTTAATAGATTGATCCATCCCTACATTTGTATTTGTATAAGCATAAACCTCAATAAAATCTTTAACTAAATGGTTAAAGAACCAAACATTTATGCCACACCATGTTATAGTCAATCGTATGAAAACTTATCAGTTAACGAAATTTAAATATGTTTACATTATTTTTGTATTTAAATTCATATTATAGAAAACAAAACACTAACAAAAATTGATAGACTTAATAAAGCTAACCTTCATCAGCAAAAACTTTATCTATTAGAGGAAGATCCAATTCATTATGCGCAACATCACTATGCAAGATCCTATTCATTGATGGTGTACTAAATGGTGCAATATCAATAGGCAATAGGTCATTCTTGCTTTTTTCTTTACTGGTGACTTCTTCTGCAACATGGATATGAAAATATTAATCATTAAATAAGTGAAAAAAAATGACGTTTAATGAAAACAAATTGGTAAAATAATAGTTTAATCAGTTTGGGTCTTAAGTCGACCTTTACAAAGACTAATCATCTGAGATGATTGAGATCTTTTTAAGAGATATCCATCCCAACATTTGTATTCCTATATTCATAAACCTCAATGAAATCTTTAACTATATGGTTAAAGAAACAAACATTTGTACCACACTATGTTAATGAAATTTATGTTTACATTATTTTTGTGTTCAAATTCATATGATAAGAAACAAAACACGAACAAAAATTGATCAACTTAATAAAGCTAACCTTCATCAGCAGAAACTTTATCTTTTAGAGAAAGATCCGCTTCATTGCGCGCATGATCACTAGCCAAGACCCACTTCATTGATGGTGTACTAAATGGTTAAATATACAAAAATTGTAATGGTTATTGCAAAAACATACAAAACCAGAAAGACTAATAAAACAATAACCTTCTAAGCTGAATTTGACAAAAAACGATTCCCCTTATTTTAAATTTTACAAATTTTAAAATATGTAATTTCTACAACCACGCAATGTTTACTCTAAGTTGCCCATTTAAATTAACACAAAAGTAATATTTTTATTTCAAATATTGGAACAATACATGATATATCAATCATTTTAAAATCTAACAAAAAAAAACACAATACTTATAGATCCAATGAGGAAGTAGTTCTTCTAAATTGCTTTCTATCCGAAGATAACAAAAGTACAAAATACATAATAAAATAAATAAATAAATAAATATTGAGTAGAAAAGTATAATAAACTTTTATTAGTCATTCACTAATTCATGTCATCAAGATAAAACCTACAAATTCAAATAAAAAAAATAGATTGAATTATCTCATCAAAATAAATTGTATTCAAATTAGAGACAGGTAGTGTGTATCATCTTACCAATATTTAATCAAAGAAATCACACTCGTTGGATATTTATGTTGAGCATTGCAAACGAGATTGATACAACAAAGCACAACAAAGAAGATGAACAAATATAAGACAAAGTTAATGGTCTCCATTTGATCAGGCATGGAATTACAACCCATGAATAAGTTTTTTGTTTCTCTCGCGGATCTGAGTGACACAAAACAACACAAGATTAAACAAGAAAAGTAATCCCAACTACGATAATTACAATAAATAACAAAGTAAGATCAATCACATAAAATTTTACATGTAAACAATATTTACTTGAGTAGAATAAATTTTCAATATATCTACCCTCTCGAAAATATCATCATGTTCAATTCAATCAAACAATTAAACAAGTGCGAAAATGGAAATACAAGATTACCATGAAGGAGAAAGATGATCCTAAAAGATCTGACTTACTGCTTCGTGCAAATACAAGATTACGATGTAGGTGATCTAAATGTGAGGATTGTCGTTTGGGAGAGCGCCGTCGGCATATTGTGAAAGTGAACTCATGTATGTATTTATAAGGATTTTACTAGGGTAGGGTTTTGTGTTAGATTAAAAGTTTAATTGCATTTTTTACCTCTTAAGTTTCACAATTATGCAATTTAGCTTCTCCAAGTTTAAAATGAGCGATTTGAACCCCTCAACTTTCCCATTTGGCACTAAGTAGTCCCTCAAGCATATTTTAACCGATTTTAACCAAAATTAACATTTTTATAAAAGTAAAAATAAAAAGTAAATAGAGAAAATCACTTGACAACTCTGCCCAATCATACTCCTTCTTTTTCCTCCTTCCACCTAAACATCAAACTTTCATTCTTTTTCAGTCTAACACTCCCATCATGGTAGGATTTTCTTTTGACTTAATATTTCCCATGATCTATTATAAAAAATATAATATTTTAATAAAAATTCATATGAATTTTTTTATTTAATTGACATACGAGTTGAAGGTGCTTTTTGTCCTACCATATGGGTGAGTTCTAGTTTAAGTCCTTGTAAAAAAAATTGAGACTCCACCCTTGTAATATAAGATTCGCCTAGTTTAAGTCTCTCAGGACATCTGACTATGCACAATCGATAATGTGACACATTGAGTTGTTTTTTTGTTGTTATCTTGATGCCTTTCTTGCGCTCTTGATTCATCAAAAAAAAATTGGTTAGGTAGCCTAGTGGCTAGAATTCACCTTATAAGGTGAATAAGTGGGGTGTCCGGGGTTCGAACCCCGGCCCCTGCATATAATAATGTATTGTCATACCAACTGAGTTATGCTAATGAGACAAAATAAAAATTGTCTTTTTTAATTGTAGCTTTGTTAACTATGAGTTAACTGGGAGGGTATTTTATGTGGATCCCAAATTTGAACTTGGGTCACCACATTTTCCCCTCATGTGTTTATTTGAGTGTGTGTTGGCCTCTGGACCAATAACAAAATAAAAATACATCTTAGTTAGCAATTGTTTATAAAAATAATTAAATAAATTTAATAAATTTAATGAATTATCGATTTCTTCATCCAAATTTTCATCACTCCAATCCAAATCCAGGAAGAAAAAAAATTAAGATATACCTAAAAAATTAATTCAACTTAATCTTCTAACTCATACACTCAGATCTAAAGGACGACCATCACTGACAACTCCTTTGATCCATACCTTATGATATCATCAAACTCTTACTCAGCATGATAATAATTGAAAGTTAAAATCAAATCAAACATTCAAAATGAGCATGAATGTTTCAAATCGAACCAACCCAACAAAAAACATCTAACGAAAATTGCAACAACAAAAAAACTACGTTTCATTTGAATGTGGTCGGGTCGATTTTTCACTCAACCGGACAGTTTAGTTTTTTTTGGTTGTTGTTTTTGTTTTGCCACCCAAACCAAATCGAAATGCAAACTCACTTAATTAAGAGTGTTAAATTAGTAACTCACTCCAAACTCTCCACCCAACCCAAACACTCACCACTTCACTTAGTCCAAAGACTTGCTCAACCAAAACACTCAACCTGCTTTTTTTTTTCTTTTTTCTTTTTTCAATTAACTTTATATGTACAATGTAATCATTTTAAATTCATTGAAGAAAAAAAACTAAATCGCATCTCGACCGTCTCTTCTCCATCTTCTCTATCCCAGCGACGCTCTCAATCGATGATCTGTCACCTTTTGTTTTTACTTAATTGTTGCAAATTTTGTAACCAGAGTTAATGGTTAATCGTTGAACCTTTTGTTTATGCATCTTAATAGTATTTAGAGTTAATTGTCAATAGTTGCAAACTAGTTAATTGTTGGTATTTTAAATATATATATATATATATATATATATTGTCTCGTAAAAAACCTAACCAACCAAAAACCCTGTTGAAACTAATATTCTCTTCTTATTTGACGCACTCAATGTTGAATCTAACACCTGCAAAAAAAAGTCGCAAAACGACAACATTTACGAACTATAGCTTCCATGGAATGTGATCCACAAACAAATGTATATACTAACAACGTGTACTATGAACAGATTTGTGAGCACAGCACCTAAAGTCTAGCTTTATCCCCTATGAACCACCTTCATAAAAATACATACACTTAAGGTAATAGCTCAATGGTAAAACCCTAGTATAAGAAGCTCTAAGTACAAAGTTTAGATCTCTTTAGAGACGATTATGAAATGGTTATAGTGTCAGTTTAATTAATAAATTTTACCCCTTTCACAAATTTCTTTTTGTCAAACAAAAAAACCCTTAATAAAATTGGCTTCTATATGCCAACAATACGCGTTGCTATTTACTTGCTACATAACCGCTGCAAGCTTCGAATTATTTTACCGTATACATAAAGTGGGTATAAGTTAAAAAGGGAGACACATAAGTTGATCAAGTATACCTTATTTTCGTATTCGGTCACTAATAAGAAATAGTAAATACGAAAGTTCCCTTGACGTTGAGCATCTAAAAAGCTGTATGTTAAGGGTTTTTTACTCATGGAGAACCAGAACATCATTGCTTACAATTTTATTAAGGGTTTTTTTGTTTGACAAAAAGAAATTTGTGAAAGGGGAAAAATTTATTAATTAAACCGACACTATAACCATTTCATAATCGTCTCTGTTAAGGGTTCTTTAAGTGAGAATATTCGGCAATGATGTTCTGGTCCTCCATGAGTAAAAAATTGTAAGCATTATTAACAATGTACTTTTTTGAAGCATGCAAATTCTAAAGCCATTTGTCATGAATAGTCTCCTGCAAAACAATGTTACTCAACAAAGCACAACACTCCCCCTGTTGGTCCTCCTCCCAAGCCTACAACTTTCGTTGCCATTTTCAAGCCTCCCCACCCTCACCCAATCTAAGCCCTTCATCTCAACCAATGTTGTCATTTTATTATCAGATAATTCAAAAAGTCGACTAAATTTAATTGGTGAGATAAATCAACAAATAAGTAAGAAAATGACACTCTGAGCAAAAAAAAATCGGCACAAAAAATAATTGTATCAACTTAGATTATAAGTCAACTTTTACAGAGATTAATTATCAGAGATGATTGAGATTTATTTTAAAGATTGATCCATCATATTATAGTTTTGTTTATATCTATATGGAAAAAGATACATAGACTACTCTTTTGATACACCCTTTGTACCACTGCTGACGTGGCAGGAGACATTTTAGGAATTTCATATCACAACCACTCTCTTTTCATCTTCAAACAGATCTCTCTCACTTCTCTCTATCTCACCACCACACTCCTTAACCACCACCACTCCCTCTTTCTTTCTCGTCGGCCACCACCACGGGATCCTCTCCTGCAGGACTCTCTCCTGTTCCATTATGTGCTCATCCTGACCTTTGGATTAATCTAGAGGAAAAAAGGTAAAATGAAATATAAAATAAAAAACTATTCACGTTGTCTTCTTCAACAAACATTCACACTGCAGCTTGGTATTCTTTGTTTACAGTCACAACCCTCTTACCTCTTTTCTTGCAAATCTTATTTTTCCATATCAGAGAATTCCTGATTTCTACCATTTGAATTTGTGAACAAAGGATGAGTTGTGATTTGCCAATTATTGTAAAAGAATTGTTCTGTAAAATTTTTATGCTGCAAAATTCCCAAACTCATCCACAACTTGATGTCTTTATACTTTGCAGTATCTGAACAAATATGGAGTAATTTAAGTCATTAGCATTTAAGTTATTTTCAATCAACTAATTATAGCTTATTTTGAAGGAGTTAATTGCTTTTTAAAAAAATTAAGACATCAATAATTGTCACATAAGTTATCTCTTTTGAAAAATATGTCTGACGAAGATCATGTCACCGCCCTGTGCGAAATCGTCGCCGCTACTAAACGGTTTGAAGGTTATTGAAGGAATGTATCAATTCCTGTTCCAAGATGAAAGGACAAAAAGAAGTGTGTGTAGTTTCTCTTTCATCCAATTAACACTTTTGTCCTTCTATTTCTCAACTGTTGGATTTAATCCAACAAATGACAATTGAGTAGGAGAGAGAGCAGTAGAGAACCTGGCAGGAGGGGATCTATTTCCCACTTTATTAGAGTATTTTGTATATTTTTTTGACATGTTGGAAGGTGTATAAGAATGGTATGCCACCTAAGGTGGTTTACCTATCACCTCTCATATGTATATACTACATTTAAATCTATAACTAAATGGCTAATGAACCAAGAGTTTGTGCTACACCTGTTTATAGTCTGTCGTATGAAAATATATCTGTTAATGAAAATTATGTTTACATTATTTTTGTGTTCAAATTCACATTACAAGAAACAAACACTAACAATAATTGGTCGTATGTATAAAGTTAACCTTCATCAGTACGATTTAGTTGAGTTTGTGAATAATCACTGGGCAATAAGTCCTTCTTTCTTTTTTCCTTACTAGTGACTTCTTCTTCTGCAAACGCATCCAACGATAATAAATCTTTAAATAAATGAGAAATGGCATTCTGTAAAGAAAGAAAAAATTGGTAAAATAATAGGTTCATCAGCTTGGGTCTTAAGTTGGCCTTTACAAAGACTAATCATATGAGGTGATTGAGATCTATTTAATAGGTTGATCCATCCCAACATTTGATTTTGTATATGCATAAACCACAATCAAATCTTTAACTAAATGGTTGAACCAAACATTTGGCCCACATCATGTTATAGTCAATCATATGAAAACTTATCTATTAATGAAATTTATGTTTACATTATTTTTGTGTTAAACTTCACATTATAAGAAACAAAACACTAACAAAATTGATCAACATAATAAAGCTAACCTTCATCAGTAGAAATTGTCTTTAGGAGAAAGATCTACTTCATTGTATGCAAGATCACTATGCAAGATCCACTTCATTGATGATGCCCTAAATGGTTAAATATACAAAATTGTAATGGTTATTGCAAAAACAAACAAACAGAATGACTAATTGATGTAGGATAGTACTTTTATTTTAGCCAAATTTTAATAATTTCTGTTTTATTTTTTAATTTGAATATTTGGTCCATTAGGGTTTTGTTATCTCCCTATTCAAGCTTAACAGTTGTAGCCTAAGAGGCAGCTTTTATTCATTTAATAATATTTTAGAGAGTTTTCTCAATTTTTGGTAGATTTCGGGCCCTATTTTCACAAGTTTGTCACTTGCAAACTAGTTTTTTTCTATCTAGGTTTAGCGTTTGCTAGCCTACGTTTGTGACTGCGTCAGTTGGTATCAGAGCAGGTTTCTCTTGTTCTTGTCCTAACGTGATCAGCGATCAGCATGGGAGATCAAACGGTGACGACGGCAGAGTTTTGCCAGCATAACCGTGGCTCTTACCATGACTATCAATGCTTTGACGGCAATATTGGTGATGTTAACAACTCAGGTGAAAAACCACGCCAACAACAACAATAACAACAAAAAAAAAACATAAAAAACAACAGTTCAAGGGGAAATAATAGTTTCAGTTCTCGCAGTAGATTGTCTCTCTCGCAGCTTGTTTCAATTGAAAACTTTGAGAGGAAGCAGCTCTCGACGCCGTGGATGTATCAAACGCCGGTGAAGGGTGGTTATGATGAGGATATGAAGGAGCAGATAAGTAAGGATCTTGGAGATGGGGGAAATTATCGCATGATGCTGATATGGAAAAGAAGAAGGCGGCAATTTACATTGATGATGAGCATGATGTTTTTTTATTTGGAGTATTTGATGGCCATGGAGGTGCAAAAGCTGCTGAATTTGCGGCAAATAACATAGAAAAGAACATCTTGGACGAAGTTATCATGAGCGGCGAAGATGATGTTGACGAGGCAGTGAAATGCGGTTACCTCAATATTGATTCTGATTTCATGAAAAAAGATCTCCCTGGTAGCTCTTGTTGTGTAACAACATTGATTAGGAATGGTAACTTAGTTGTGTCTAACGCCGGTGATTGTCGTGCTGTTATTAGTGGAGGAGAATTTGATGAGGCACTAACATCTTATCTCTGACCTTCAAGAGAAGATGAATAGAATTGAGACCCTGGGTGGTTATGTTGATTTATGTTGCAGTGTTCGGAGAATGCAAGGATCTCTAGCTGTATCGAGAATGGGCGGAATTAGATTGACAGCAATAATCCCTAATACTCGTCCATATGACCCTGGTCTAACCAAACCAACATTCTCAGCTACGACAACGATACCCATACGATATTTCGTTTCACACGGTTTTTTCTAAATCTCATCCTTAATGTCTCGTCATTCAAAAATTCATGGACTTTCCATGGGAATTTTGCATCTATAGTAACAGTTTTAAATTGGGGAAGATGTGTTTACAACAACATTCAAAAATTCATTCAATTTCAATTAACAGTGAATGTGGCAGCACTTGTTATCAATTTCAGCAGGTGAAGCACCATTAATATCAGTTCAATTATTATGGGTGAATTTAATTATGAATACTTTAGGTGCTTTGGCTCTTGCAACTGTAAAACCTACCAAGGAACTAATGGATAAAAAAATAGTTGGTAGAACAAAGCCTCTTATTACTAGAATTTTGGTGTGACATCAAAGGTAAATGACACATTGATATTTAATACATTTGTTCTATGTCAAGTGTTTAATGAATTTAATGCAAGGAAATTGGAGAAACAACTATGAGTATCATGAGAAAGTATCGAACGATCATGAAATAGCTAGGCTGGAACTGGAAGATCGGAGAAATGATTCATATGCCATGTCTTCAAGTGGAGGAATAGTTTCATTATTCAACATGGTGACATTTGACGCATTGTCTGAATTTTTGCTACCTCCACCAGCTGCAACATTCCTTGTGTTTAACCCCGTAGACAATAACATTGTTGCGATCGGAAGGGAAGATGCGGAGATTAGTATTTTTAAGCACAATGAGCTTATAATGAAACTAAAGGGTCACCACAAGTACATCACTGATATAGTTTTTTCGCCTTGACTGAATAAGTACAATCAGCTTTTCTCTTGGTGCATGAGCAAATGGATTAAGAAGAATTCAGTGTCAATCCAAATGCTAGGTGGTGGAAATGCACTAGGTGAGACTAAAGTTCAATTTCACAGAGATCAAGTGAAATTATTGGTCTGCCATGAGACACAGCCAGCAATATATGATGCTTCGAAAATGGAATTGATTTACTGATGGATGCCACAAGATCAATTGTCTGGTGCCATATCCTCTGCAACATATTCCTGCAATGGTCAAGAAATTTATGCTATTACATTTCTTCAATGGCATAAAGGCAACCGCTATAATACATGATATATCAATCATTTTAAAATCTAACAAAAAATAATACACAATACATTATATATCTAATGAAGAAGTAGTGCTTATAAATTGTTTTTTATACGAAGATAAAAAAAGTACAAAATACATAATAAAATAAATAAATATCGAGTAGAAAACATTTAAACTTTTATTAGTCATTCTTTAAATCATGTCATCAAGAAAAATCCTACAAGAGAAATCCTAAAAATTAAATTGAATGACCTCATCAAAATAAAATCAACAAGTTCAAAATAAATTATAATACAATTAGAGACAGTTTGTGTGTATCATCTTACCAGTATTTAATCAAAGAAATCACACTCGTCGAAGATTTATGTTGAGCAATTGCCAACAAAATTGATACAGCAAAGCACAACAAAGAAGATGAACAAATATAAAACAAAATTAATGGTCTCTGTTTGATTAGGTATCGAATCACGACCCATGAGTAAGTTTTTTGCTTCTATCTTGAATCTGATGGACACAAAACAACACAAGATTAAAAAGGAGAAGTGATCCAAACTACGGCAATTACAATAAATAACAAAGTAAGATCCGTCACCTAAAATTTTACATGTAAACAGTATTTACTTGAGTATTTACTTGAGTAGAGTAAAATTCAATAGATCTACCCTCTCAAAAATATCATCATATTAAATTCAATCAAACAACTAAACAAGCGCGAACATCGAAATACAAGATTACCATGAAGGGGAAAGATGATCCTGAAAGATCTGACTTATTGATTAGTACAAATACAAGATTATGATGAAGGTGATAGAAAAATTGAAGATTGTCATCTGGGAGAGCGCCGTCGGGATATTGTGAAAGAGAACTCATGTACGTATTTATAAAGATTTCACTAGGGTAGGGTTTCGTGATGGATCAAGAATTTATTTCTATTTTTTACCCCTTAAGTTTCACAACTGTGCAATTTTGGTTCCCCAAATTTAAAATGAGCGATTTGGTTCCCTCAATTTCTCCATTTTGCAGTAAATTGTCCCTATGCATATTTTGACCGATTTTAACCAAAAATGAAATTTAAAAAAAAATCAGAAAATAAATAGAGGAAATCACTTCACAATTCCAGCCAATCCTCCTCCTTCCAATTAGACATCAAACATCCATTCTTTTTCACTCTCACACTCTCATCAGTGTAAGGTGTTGTTTTAGGTTAATATTTCACATGATCTATTGAAAAAAATATAATATTTTCAATAAAAAAATTCACATGAAACTTTTTATTTAATTGTTATACGGCCTCGGGACATCTGACTATGTAAAACTGATGATGTGATGCGTTGAGTTGTATTTTTTTAGTTATTATAGTTTTGTTTAACTATTAGTTAATTGTGAGGATATTTTATGTGGAACCCCAAATTCGTACTCAGGTTACCACATTTTCCCCTTTGTGTTTATTTGAGTGTGTGTTGGCCATTAGACAAATAACAAAATAAAAAATATCTCAATTAGCAGATATTTTATAGAAGTAATTTAATAAATTATCAAATTTTTCATCCAAATCTTCATCACTCCAAACCATATCTTCATCCAAATTCAGAAAAATTGAGATATACAACAAAAGAAAAAACTTTCATTTTCATCTTTTAAACTCATACACTCAGTTCTAAAGCATCACCGACAACTCCTTTGGGACATACCTTATGATATCAACCAAGTCTTATTAAGCATGATAATAATTGAAAGTTACCTTCACAAACTTTCAAAATATTTGGGACTGTGAGTAGGGATGTTCAAAACTAAACCAACCCAACAGAAAACAACAAACCAAACCACCCTAATAAAAATTGCAAAAAAAAAAAAAAAACTATTTTCATTTGGATGTGGTTTAGTCAGTTTTTTACTCAACCGGACGATTTAGTTATGTTTTCCGTTTTTGTTTTGTCACCTGGTGTCTCCCAAAACACTATGAGTAATTAAGGGTGAAAAGACCAAGTGCAAGTATACACTGTCTAAGTTATAGTATAAAACAATATCGAACTCACATGGACTTGAGAGCTTTAGCTTCCTATAGCTTTCCAGTAGAAAACTTGTTTGCAAGAAAATAAAATGAATCATTTGTCACAACAATAAAATAAAGATAAGGTTTGGGAAAAACAGTTAAAAATACTTTGTAAATTAACTCCTCTCGTAGTACAGTCACATAATCTTAACACCACATATGATATTAAGTTAATAAACAAATTAACTCCAGATAATATTGTATATAGGTGAAACATCGATAAACCATTTCAAGCAAAAAAAAAAATGCATTCAGAACACATTGTAAATTGTACAAACTTACCGCAAAGGCAAACAAGAACTTGAAGATACAAAAATTCAGAAAACATTAAGAATTGTACAAGTTTACCACTAGGGCAAACTAGAACATGGGGATTCATGACAGGTATTCAAAACATCACATGGTTATGCATAAATTTCCACCTAATAAATAGGATCCAACCATCCAATTACTGGAATTGATCGCTATGGATCAGAACCCAGACTTATAACAGTCATTAGCACACAAAGAAGTTTAAGGTCGTGGCTGATACAACCAATTCGTTTGTGCTTAAACCTCTTTCCAATAATCAAGTGCCTTTTTCGTGATTTCCTCCATTATCTGGTTAGTACGAGTTACACCGAGCTCAACTCTGATAGCAGGGAAGACCTGAGAAGTAGACACATAAAATAAGGGTCATATGTGTGGCACATAAAAGGGAATACGTAAGACATGGCACGTAAAAAGTATGTCGTGTATGTGTGTCAGTGTGTGTGTGTGAAATATTTTATTTTAAAAGCCAAGAATGTGTGTATGAAATTAGTATCCCTATAAGTTATAAATATAGAAAGACAGTTGTTTTAAAGGAAAAAAAATATACATAGATCCCTGCTCCTCCTCCTGAATAATTTCAGATATCTATTGGCAAACCCAAATACCAGCATCATTTCTGTCAAAAAATTTAAAAATTAAATCAAAGACTATTACGATATAAATTAAATGAAAAGTATGAAAAAAGCCAAAATTTACGATGTTGGCTATGCATCGCCTACTCCTCTGGGTTCAACGATGTTGAACCTAGATATAATCCACAGGTACGGCATCATACTTATTCAAAGGAAGTTCATGGAATGGTGGATGGATAAGCATTTCTTCAAGCACCATTGCCTTTAGGAGAGATTAAGCTTTAGGGATTGGTTTGTTTTAAAATGATTAACCATTAAGGAAAATAGAGTTTAACTTAGCTATACCACTTTTAAAACAGCTCATACCCTATGCATGTGATCGTCTTTCTATGTGACTGATTAAAATCAACAATCATCAAAAACTTATGATTGTCGATGTCCAACAACGGAATAAAAATTTGTAAAAATACAATCCACATTTGTTAAAACGAAGCCAAGACTCTCATCAACTAGTGTAAATACATAATTAGTAATGTATACAACAACCTTCATTATTTCGTACAATTTTGTCATATATTGCTCTTCGAATAATTTTCGAATTTCATCAGGACTATGTTTATAGTCCATGGCAAATTCCTAAAATCAAATAATAAGAATGATCGGAATGGTATTTTATTAAACAGTGCACTTCATAATAGATATTGTTGTAACTTAAGGTATGAACCCCAAATTTGATTGGAAGTATTCAAGGCATCCTAAATTGAAAATCCTTTTTTTTTTTTCAGCTTTCACAGTAACTTTAACCACCTGATAATCATCAGTCAACAAAGTCAGCAAACGATAAATAAACGGATAAAAATAGATTTTTCAATAACTATTTAACAAACACTATAAGTTATAAAAATTATTTATTAAGTTAGAAACCATCCAAAACACGTTGAACATTTTGGAATTTTGGAAGTTAGAAACCATCCTACTTGTAAAATGGTGATAGATGATGGTCGAAAGTGAAAATATTGGCAAGTGCACCAAATTGTAGCAAGTAATAAGTTAGTAAGTTATTGTCTCCACAAGGATTGTCCTTCAACTCGATAATTAGAGAAACTTATTTAAAAACCAAATAAAGGAAAAGATTTAAAAGAGGGTTGCAGAGTTTACTTGCCCTGCCCAATATGAGATTATATTGGTGTAATTCAGATGCGTAACGGCGATTAGGGAATCCTTGAATCACCCTTCCGTCTTTGCATGCGAGCACTCATGTGTATTACATATAAAAAATTTAGGGCACTTACTTCACATTTTGCACAGGTCACTCAAAATTGCAGTGACGACCTTGCTAATGCAAAAGGTGGGATATCCATAACTTTTTCAAATTCAAAGGGTAGGAAAGAAAATCCAAGAGCCATTCACCGGTACGACGGACATTGCCAAACAACATCCATCTCACGTTTGGATTGTTTTCTTCTATGTATTGTAGGCCTGGATCAGTTAAGCCGCCATCAATTTTGACATACATTTATTAGGGGTATTTAGAGTATATATTTGAGCTTTCTATGTATTGTACTCAAATATATACTCAAATATATTGAAACAATTCACGTGGAGACAAATTTATTTTATTACTTTGATGTATTTTTAGTACATCAAGTTTTTGGCGCCGTTGCTGGGGATTGTTGATTAATTTCGACAAGATAATTTATTTTAGTTAGGATTTATTTTAGGCTAAACTGCACTTTTCGCCACCTAAGTTTCAAAATATTGCGATTTTAGCCCCTATTAAAAAAATGGCAAAAGTGACCCCCCATGTTTAGGGAAGTATGCTCTTTTGACCCTATAAAATAAGGGAAATACGATCTTTTGCCCCTTATCTTCTCAAAAAGTTGCGATTATGGCCCTTGTTTTGGGACATGTGGCGTCTTCTCAGCAATTTTAAGGCGAAAGGGACCAAAATTGCCATTTTTTCAAATAGGGAGCCAAAATCGCAACATTTTAAAACTTAGGGGACGAAAAGTACAATTTAACCTTTATTTTATTTTATTTTCTGTTATAAAAAGAAAAATTAAAAAAAAAACATTGTGCTCTTTAAGTCTTTATCATTGTGCTTTGCTACTAAAATGTTTGTCTGAGTTTTGTAGCAATGTGGAGTAGAAGACTATTGGTAGATACTGAAGAGATCATTACCCTTCTTTATGAAAACTTTAAGTTATCTCTCCGTATAAAAGATTTGGATATAAGATTGAAGGTGAGATGTAGTTTTTGTGGTAAGAATGTTCATGGTGACCATTGTAAGGAGCATTGTATAGAGAAAGAACAATGGATCAATATTGATTATAACTCTGAACTTGACAATTTTTTATATGAATTCTTAATGTCCAACCGAGTTTTATTTGATAAATTTGAGGTTCAGTGTGGTGATCTTGTTGAGAAAACATATGAGTGTGAAAAGATGTTGGTTGAGGTTGAGATGATGCGACATACAATCATGGTGCAAGCAGATAATTTGAAAAATAAAAGTAACAAAATAGAAGAAAAGCAACGAGTGAGGCGCGTCGATTTGTACCTTACAATGGAGACTCAATCAATGGTGATGAAAGAAAACATTCATTTGCAAAAAGAGACTCATTCTTCTCTAAGGTGGGAAGTCACAATTTGCAGAAGTCTATTGGTGGGAGCATGAGAACATCTACTTCTTTGTACTAAATTCATGAAATTCCTACCAAACAAGATGTACTAAATTCATGAAATTCCTACCAAACAAGAGGAAGAAGAAGGATGATGTGTTCTTTCTGACATTCAGGCCACCCTAACAGTGGTTGAGGCGTCAAGCTTATGAAGTTAAAGAAGCGCTTGATGGGAGGCAACCCATCATTTTTCTAAAATTTTTTTCTTTGCAGGTATTTATATTCAGTAAAAAAAAAAGCAAAAATAAATAAAGAAAGGAAAAAAATGGAAAGATGGACGAAAAAAAATAATCAAAGCCCTCATTAGTTCTTTTTCAATAAATCGTCTTTGTCAGATGTTAGTCATGTCAGTTTGATTCTTTTTTTCAAAAGATTCTACCTGGATTCTTTTGAATGAATGATCATTTAATTTGGTCCCCAATAGTTTAGAAAATTATCCAATCAAATAAATAAAATAGGGTTATTTACCACATTATATAAATGGTTAATCCATATAGTTAACTCGTAAACTTAATATGATATACCCAATTGTATCCCCAATAGCCATTTATTATGATATATCCAATTGTATTGAATCCCTTATTATCAATGAAATGCTATAAGCAAATTTCTCTCAAAAAACTCGTAAACTTAATAAACTATGAAAACAAAACATAAGCCATCGCCGAAAAAACATAAGACATTAAAAGTTGATTTGTTCCTCCAAATTGCTACAAAACTCAACAAACATTTTAGTAGCAAAGCACAATCAAATAACAAAGCACTAATAGAAAATAATCGACTTATAAAGCTAATCTACATCAGCAGAAATTTTGTCTTCAGGAGAAAGATCCACTTCATTGTGTGCAATATCCCTATAATATAAGTCCTACTTGCTTTGTTCCTTGCTAGTGACTTCTTCTTTTGAAACATGCATAGTTCAATATTAATAAGTAAGTGAGAAAATGACACCCTAAGCAAAGCAAATTTGCAAAAATAATAGTTTTATCAGCTTGGGTCATAAGTCAACCTTTACAATGACCATTCATTAAAGATGACTCAGATCTATTTAAGATATTGATCCATCACAATATAGTTTTTTCTATTGGCATATACCATATTAATTAAAAGGTTAGAGAACCAAGCATATGTACCACAACATTTTATAGTCAGTCGTACGAAAACATATCCTTTAATGAAATTTAAATTTACATTATTCTTGTGTTCCAATTCACATTACAAGAAACAAACACTAACAATAATTGATTGTATTTATATATGGAACCTTCATCAGAAGAAGCTTTGTCTATAAGAGAAGGATTCAATTGATTGTGTGCAAGATCATTGGATGGTAAGTTCTTCTTTCTTTTTTTCTTACTCGTGAATTCTTCTTTTACAACATGCATACAATGATATTAATCATTAAATAAGTGAGAAATAACATTATGAGAGGAAAAAAAATTGGTAAAAATAATAGTTTTATTAGCTTGGATCTTAAGACAACTTTTACATAGACTAATCATCTGAGATGATTGAGACCTATTTAAGAGATTGATGCATCCAAAATTTGTATTTCTATATGCATAAACCACAATCAAATCTTTAACTAAATGGTTCAAGAGCCAAACATTTGTGACATACCATGTTATAGTAAATCGTATGAAAACATGTATGTTAATGAAATTTATGTTTACATTATTTTTGTGTTCAAATTCACATTATAAGAAACAAAACACTAACAAAATTAATCGACATATAAAGTTAACCTTCATCAGCATAAACTTTGTCTTTAAGAGAAAGATCTACTTTATTGTGTGCAATATCACTATGCAAGATGTCCTTCTTGCATTGTTCCTTGCTATTGACTTCTTATAAAAAATGCATACAACAATATTAATCAATAAATATGTCAGAAAATGACGCTTTGAGCAAATCAAATTGACATAAATAATTCCAGGTGAACTTTCTGAAGGATGTCGTGTTGTTTGGAAAGCATTTGGAGAACTTCTCCAAGCATCCGAACATAACTCCAGGTGCTGACACACATGAGTACATGAACTCAAGTCTCAACCGGTTCAATCACAATGTTGCAAAAAACTACCGGTATTGTTGCTCGCCAACAAAGATCATCCACATGTCTACCCTCCCAGAACACATTATTGAAGTGGACATTGCAAGTCTTCTGCAGGAGCATGGACTCATTGTCAACTACAAAGTATTTGAGATGAAGGGGAAAAAGTAGGCTCTGGTTCAATTCGAGTCTGAGGAGGAGGTAATTGAAGCCCTAGTTTGCAGGCATGCAAATTCACTATCTGGCTTCGTGATCCGCATCTCCTTTTATTACTAGTGAATTCTTCTCCTTCTGCAACATGGATACAAAAATACTAATCATTAAATAATAAGTGAGAAAATAATATTCGGAGAAAACAAATTGGTAAATATAATAGTTTTATCAACAGTCATGTTCAATGCATTAACATACCTTCACTCTTTTGTTTAATCAAGGAAATCACACTCGTTAGATATTTATATTGAGCATTGCCAACGAGATTGATACAGCAAAGCACAATAAAGAAGATGAATAAATATAAGAAAAACTTAATGGTCCTCGTCTAATCAGGTATAGTATGATGACCCATGAGTTAGTTTTTTGCTTCTCTCGCGGATCTGATGGACACAAAACAACACAGATTAAACAAGAAAAGTGATCCCAACTACGACAATTACAATAAATAACAAAGTAAGATCAATCACCTAAAACTTTACATGTAAATAATATTTAATTGAGTAGAATAAAATTCCAATAGATCTACCCTGTCGACAAATATCATCATATTCAATTCAATCAAAAAATTAAACAGGCACAAACATGGAAATACAAGACTACCATGAAGGAGAAGGGTGATCCTGAAAGATCTCACTTACTGCTTCGTGCAAATACAAGATTACGATGAAGGTGATAGAAACTTGAGGATTGTCGTTTGGGAGAGTGTCGTCGGCATATTGTGAAAGTGAACTCATGTATGTATTTATACGGATTTTACTAGGGTAGGGTTTTGTGATAGATTAAAAATTTAATTGCATTTTTAACCCCTTAAGTTTCACAATTATGCAATATTGGTTCCTCAACTTTAAAATGAGGGATTTGGACCCCTCAACTTCCCCATTTTGCACTAAGTAGTCCCACATACATATTTTGACCGATTTTAACCAAAATTAACATTTTTTAAAATAAAATATATATAAATAGAGAAAAACACTTAACAACTCTACCCAATTCTGCTCCTTCTTCTTCCTCCTTCCACCTAGACATCAAACATTCATTATTTTTTACTTTAACACTCTCATCAAGGTAGGGTTTTGTTTTAGGTTAATAATATAATATTATCAATAAAAAATTCATATGAAATTTTTTATTTAATTGATATATGGGTTGAAGGTGTTTTTTGTCCCTGCCATATGGGCGAGTTCTTATTTTAGTTGTTGTAAAAAATTGAGATTCCACTGTTGTAATATAAGATTCGCCTGGTTTTAGTCTCTTAGAACATCCGACTATGTAGAACAAATGATGTCACACATTGAGTTTTCTTTTTCTTTTTTTTATTATAGCTTTGTTTAACTATGAGTTAGTTGTGAAGGTATTTTACGTGGAATCCCAATTCGAAACTGGGTCACCATATTTCCCCCCGTGTATTTATATGAGTGTGTGTTGGCCACTAGACCAATAACAAAATAAACAACTATCTTAGTTAGCAATTGCTTTATAAAAATAATTAAATAAATTTAATAAATTACCAATTTCTTCATCCAAATCCTCATCACTCCAATCCAAATCCAGAAATAAAAGATTGAGATATACCAAAAAAAAAAACACTTTCATCTTCATCTTTTAAACTCATACACCCAGATCTAAAGCACCACCATCACCGATAACTCCTTTGAGTCATACCTTATGATATCATCCAACTCTTACAAAGCATGATAATAATTGAAAGTTACCATCAAATCAAACATTCAAAATTACTATAACCATGAGTAGGGATGTTGAATACTGAACCAACCCAACAAAAAAAAAATGAACCAATCTAATGAAAATTGCAAAAAAAAAAAAAAAAAATATATGTTTCATTTGGATGTGGTCGGGTCAATTTTTCACTCAACCGGACAGTTTAGTTTTATTTGCCGTTTTGTTTAGTAAACCAAACCAAGTCGAAATACACATTCACTTAATTAAGGATATTAAATTAGTAACTCAGTACAAATTTTAAAGTTCTTTAAGAACTATATAACAACTCTTTATAATATTAGATTATTGTGTTCAATTCTTCTAGGATGCATTGAATTCTCAAGGAATTCATAAAGAATAAAATTAAATTTTTATGTTCATGGGGAACATTATACAATAGATCTAAACAATAAAATCAATTTTTTAAGTAATCCTTCAATGATGAATCACTTTTGAATTCTTCTAGAATTCATAGAGAATACAATTGCTTTTTAAGTTCTTTAGAGAATAAATTTGAATTCATCCGAAATTCATGGAGAAAGAAATAAACACTAAGAATATGATTTGAACAGTGGAGTATCTATAAGACTTTGATTACAATTAACGAAATTATAATAGTATTGTTAATAATCATTAACACATATTAAAAATGAGTAAGAATCATCTTCATTTATCAAAAGAGAGAGAAAAGAAGAGAGATTATATTGTATTATAATCTTCAATAATGTGATTTATGTTACAATCGAAGACATATTTATATTATAGGATAATACAATGAGCTATAACATGTGTCAATGACCGGAGATCCTAATATTATTAACATAAATAAAAATTTTAACTTTTAAAATTATTTAAAATATGTTTCGATTACATTTTCTTAATTTTTCAAATCTATTGATTTAAATCCATAAAACATTAGGGATTAAAATCGCAAAAATAAGGTATAAGTTAAATCAGCAAAGGAAGAACGAGCGATTTCATCAAACCAAACCAAATTTGATAAACATAAACTTGTCTCATACACGGATAGAGGAATACAATTAACTAGAGTTCAAAGCTATGAACTTCCTTAAAAACTCTAAAAAAATACTCAGTTTTATTGCCTTAAAATCTATATCTATATATATATAAACAAGAAGTCAAAATCAAAATATAGAAGCTGAACATAATCTACAGAATAAAGATGAGATGGGAAAATGGGTAACAAAGAATCATTTTGATTTGGATGAGCACTTGGAATGTATATAACTACCATTCAAGGGACGAAACTTGAGGTAACAATTCAAATGACAAGAATATTTAACAGAACGAAAAGGACCTATCCTCCACCTAGTCCTAGCAGCACCCTTGAAATCAAAACCAATCTCATTTCTTTTCCAAGACTCATCAATTTCATCAATTTGGTCAGGAGTTAACGGAATCGACGATGACCGAACAACATATCTAAGATCATTTGAACTGTTTTTCGGCACGTCAAATGAATCAGCAACAAGCATAGCTATACCTTGACCTTGAAAGCTAAGACTAAATGTTATCTTAGAAAATGTTGCATGAGCCTTTGCATTTCCATTATAAGCAGTTACAACAATGCTTAACTGAGTTTGTAGTAGACCAGCATGATCATTTCTTAGAAGATCTAAATGAGCATTGGTGACACTGATTATAGGTGCTCTTGGATGGATCACTATGTAACCAATGAACACTACAATGCCAGTAATAGTCACAGCTATGGCAAAAATTGTGCAGATGATAGCTGCTAGCCAAACAAATGGTTTGGTGTGGCCAACAGAAGCCACTTCCAATTTTCTTTTGAATACAGTCATATTGTGTACAAACAGTAGTGATTGTGAAAATAAAGAAATGACATTGAACTTAAGGGACTAACTAAAACATATACTTGCTTATTTTCTGTTCAATTTTATGTTGTTGGAAAAGGGTACTAAGTTTTCCTTTGAGAATCTTGCAGAGAATTTGACCTCTTTTGATTCTAATTGATCTGAAGGTTTGGTATCATGCTTTCCTCACTTGTAAAGCATTTGATTTATGCATATATGTTTTGTTGCACGTACGGTACAAGCTTCTCAACTAAGAATCTTGGAGTGTTTTACTAACAAAAAGTAAAATACCAAACTTGCACACTAAGGGTATAAATTCAACATAATATCAGATCACAATCAGTCCTATAAACTTTTTTTTAAAATAAAAAAAATTAATTGAATAACATACTTTGCATGTATACTAGTACAACAAATTTAATATCAAAGTTTACTAGACCAATTTTTGTAGTATGAACTTCTAAAATTGCTTAAGTGCTTACATTTAATAAATTTACAGTGCCAAATCAATACAATGATCATGTATAATTACAATCCCCTGAGAAAATTATGAGGCTTCTGCTATTTGAATTTCCTCACAGCTAATGACAAAGCAAAAATCAGAAAGTGGCCTAAATAAATGAAGTGCCAAATAGAAGAATCCTGCTTTTAATCACAAGTTGTCGTGTAAACTCATCACTCAAGACACTTTACTCTTGTAAAATATTATGCAAATTTTAAAACAAATTGATTAAAGTTGGAATAAACTAAGATTCCTGTGCAAAAACCAAAAAACAAAACAGCTTTTGTTGAGTTTAGTTTTCGTAAATAGCAGATCCAAAGCCCCAAACTTTAGGTAGCAACTGTCCAAAATTTCAGAGAATTGTTTGGAGCTTAAAATCAAAGTTTGCTGGGGATTCGTATCAAGGAAAATATAATTTACGTAATCTGCAAATGTAAAGAGGTTTATTGCACATATTCTTAGTACTACACAAGAGCGAATGTTGCTGCAGATGGACATGCGTTGCTGAAAAGCAAAATCAGAAAGTGATTGAGACAAACCAAAAACTGAGACAGACATTGAAAACCTGCCAATTTGCTGAAAGTAAATCAGTCCATCTGAGCGGAGATTATACTTGAAACCTAATTGACTAAGGTATAGTACAATCTCTTTCTAAACTCTCTTTTAAATAAAAACTGAATACAGCAGAATTGCCCAACATAAGACATAAGGATAATTGACTCACAGCATGATATCATCACAAAACATTCTTAATATGTAACTGAAAACTGAATCAAACAAACTATAATAATAAAAATAATAAAATAAAATAAGTCACACATTTGTCTAATTTGAAACATTCCAAATTAACTATTGTAGTTTTGAACATTTACAATGCATACCAAACAAGAACACCCTGGGATTCGGCGGAAATCTAAGAATTATGCCTTCTGCTCCTTACTGCAACAGTTAACCATCTCAAGTGGTTGGTCAATTGAGCAAACAAGCTATTTCTATCTACAAGCTAATATAAATAGGTTCTGATGAATGTAAAATAACATTTTGATACAAAGACTAATGAGTAAAAATAATCTGCAGCAAAAATAAGTGGTTGGCCTATTGTTTCTAATGAGAACTGCAGTCTGCAGACCCTTCATCTTTCAAATACAATCATGTAGACAACTTTCACAGAAATTTTAAGGTTACAGAGAGAAAAATAAGTTATACGAAAACGAAATAAACACAAAAATGTCTCTATGCAGTGTGCTCTGAAATTAGACTTAAAACTTGTTTTTACTGCATTATCTTTTGTCATGCCTCCTAATTTAATATTTTTCCTTGGTCTGGTTCATTTTTTTCGTAAACAGAATTAGTAACCACCGACAACCAACCGTCCAATACATCCACCACCACAAGCAGGAGAATGTGAAATCAGTGTCCTGTGCAGGGTGTGATACTATTACTAATCAAATAAAACAAAGAGTGAGTGTATTAATTAGTTTGTGATATATAACAACAAAATCTTTGTAACTCCTTTGATAAATACACACATCAGGAACTCTCCCTTAAAAGCTAGTTGTCCAAGGGGAAAACCAAGCCCCTTAAGTATTCTCTTGAGCATCTTATACGACTTTATGTTAGACTTAGGCACCTATAAAACCCAAATTCCTTCAAAGGCAGACGTCGCAGGAGCTAGTAGCTACACTATATGACACAATGATGTTTTACTGGTAGTGGTAGCTACCATTAGTTGGTTTAGCCGGTAAGTACCAAAGCACTTTGCTTGATATGCTTAGGTGTGATTCCTGCTAACAGCAATCCTCATTGGTAGGCTGTATATGATTACTACCATGGCTCCAACCAAAGGCTTATCCAAGACTGTGAGTTCAGTAGCTTTTAAAGCTTACACTAAACTGTTCCCAACCAAAACAGACTCGTAAATGGGCTCTGTATGGGAAAAGGATGAGTTGCTGATCAGTTATCAACCAGAAAGATCTAGAAAGCTAGAAAAGCTCAATTTGTAGCACATTCTATGCCCAGATGTACAAAAGTATAATGTGTGATGTATCACATGAAACGTTTGTTTATATCAAATGAAAAATATTGATAACTACAAACCATAATCCTAAACTACAAACGTATTTGATCCATGTCAGAGAGATTCGATTAAGTTTTACGTTGGTTGTCAACTGCCTAACACAACCCTCTCTTTTGATCTGGGCTTGGGACCGGCTATGCATAGCAAGGCCAACATATCCTAAACTACGAACCCTTCTCAAAAAAGAGTAAACTTCAACCAAGTTAAAAATCCTCCATAAACAACATATGGCGAATGGCGTAACGGCCTAGCTAGAAGCATGGCAGGAAAATTAAAAAACTTTATACATACACAACAAAGAAAAAAACAAAAATAAATAAAACACCAAAAGACTTTCAATATATGTCAAGAACCATAGACTTAATTGATAGAAAATATCATTTGTCAAATTTTAAAACAAAATTATAAAGAAAATAAAAAAAATAAACAATTTAAACCCTTGGTAAGACTAACATCCTTTAAAAAACAGAATTTAAAATGAAAACAGAAAAAGAAGTTAAAAAGCATAAACACAAGAAGAAATAAACAGAGCAAGAACAAAAACAGAAAAATAAATTTAAAAAAGTGAAGCAAGTAAACTAAATAGATGAATCAGAATATGTATAAGTGGAGCAAAAAAATGTGGTAATATATAAATAAGAAATCAAACATATATATAAAAACATAGAGTACGAAATGGAAAAAGAAATAGAGTAGAAAGTACAGAAAGAAACAGAGCAAATAAATAATTATATAGAAAATAATAATAATTCAGAAAATGAAAAACAAATAGAGAAACAATATAAGAAATAGAAGAAGAATGAAAAACAGAGAGCAGCAGAGAGAAGAGAACACACCACTCAAAGAGGCGAGAACACAGGAAGAGGGAACTTAGAGCTGGGTGGCAGTCGCAGATGGGCAGTCTTCGCAGTTGGAGGGTGGTCGCACAGTCACACGCAGCAAAGAAGGAAAAGAACAGAGAGTAGAGAGCAGAGAGAAAAGAGGCTAAAGTAGTCGTTTTTAGGGTTTTAACTTATTTGGGTCGACGTTACACAATCTAGTACAAGTTTTTCAGTTTTATTACATTTTCTGCTGTGCAGCCATGGCCGTTGTGACCTTCTTGGGGCCACCATGGCTCTGCCAAATGAAATCCGCCACGCAACCACCATTGTATGGCGGTCCATTGAATATCCGCCTTGGCCGATATTCAACAAGTTGTAAATTTAAAACATTGATACAAATGCAAATTTAAAACCCACAACATGCCTGCAAACTCCAGCTCAAATAGTATGACAGATTTTTTAGATTGGGTACACATCCTTACAAAACATGCTTGTAATTTACAAGTTGTAAGGTGAAGGATGTCCTTCTTTATAAACTGTATTCAAGCCTTATCTCTTTTCAATATGAGAATCGAGTTCCCTTCAAGCCCAACACTATTGGGCTATAGTTGGTGGCCTAACGAAAAAAATAAATAAAAAATTGTGGATTGATCACTTCAAATGAGGTGTTGGTCTGTAAGTTATCCATGAGGAGCTAGCCACATGAGAGTCTTGCAAATGAACACAGAAAATACGAGAAATAACTTGGCTTACAAAGGCTTATCTCTTCATTCATAGTTTATTGGAACTGTCATTCTAAATGTGCAAAACTGACAAAAATATATAGTCTAACAGAAATATACCTTTTTTGAGAAAAGAGACATGTTGAAAGATTTCTCCATTCATAATGAACCCTAAAAGAAAACCCGTCACTGACTGATCTTTATCATTTAACTCTTCATTTTTATGATTCTGGCGGCCATCAAATTATGGACTCATCCACACCAACACATTGACATCCATGATAGAAGTATAAAACATGATAGAGCAATAGCATGATGAACTTGCATTCAAGCCTTTATCTATACCAATATATAAATGGGATACACCTTTTTGGATTGGACTTTTCCTTTCCAATTTTATTATTCATCTAACTTATCATTTTTATTTAAATTATCAATTAAAAAATTAGTTAAATCGCATTAAAATAAAACAATCCACAACAATAAGAGGAATAATCCACAATAATAGGACAAATATTGTGACACTATGTAAAAGCTTTTTTGACCTTATATAAAAGCTTATTTTTCTTCCAATTTTACCCTTCGCTTAATTATTTTTACAATTTTATTGTTCGTTGCAATAAAAGCGAAAAGATAGTCATGTTAGTGCCCGTCTATACACTAGTGAGTGATAATAAAATTTTCAAGTAGGAGCATGGAACAAGCAAACCCAAGTTGCAGCTTTGTTGTTGTACTAACTTCTATGAGAAGGCCAAGAAAAGAACTACTAGTACGACAAAATGTGAACCAAAAATCAGTGCAGGAACAACCGATAATCATAAACAAATGCAGGTATTTGCATAAACAACAACAACAATTAAGCTTTATGTGGGGTCGGCTACATGAATCAAACGACGCCATAGTGTTCTATCAAAAACAGTATCTTTCTCGAACTCATATATCTCTAGATCATTTCTAATAGTTTCTTTTATAGTTTTTCTAGGTCTACCCCTACCTCTAGTGATTTGAATCCCCTCGATCTGATCTACCCACAAGTCTAGTTTCTACCATCTTTTCTACTATAGATGCTACTCGAACTATCTCTCTAATGTCGTCATTTCTAATTTTATCCCGTCTATTCTCACCACACATCCAACGCAACATCCTCATCTCTACTATGCTAATTGTTTTATAATATGGCGACACTTAACTCTAAAAATATTCATGCAATGAGCTACAATTCATGAATCACACGTTCATATCAAGTAGCAGAGTGTGACAAACCTCGAATATCAAAATAATTTGTTATGAAGAGAAAGCAATGAATTGTCCAAAATAGAAACCCAATGCGACAAAAGTTTGTCAAGGAAAGGCTACCATGGAGTTGGAATGATAAAATTTGTTGAATACTGTTTTCAGAAGTCAAGAGTCAGGTCAAGGACAAACAAAAGCAGAGCATCTCTGACACAAGAGGTATCAATGATGAAGTGTAAAACTATTGTAAAACACAAAAGAAAGAAAACATTTTCTAGATTACAACTTGACTTGAGCTTTCCATCTCCTGTAAATAGCATCAAATTTGTCTCTTGCACTTGTACTTCTACTGTCTTTATAGAATGCTTCCTTCAACTTGCTCATTGTAGAATCATATATGGTGATCCTTTTATCAAGCATTTCTTCAGCAAACCTTCTAACCTCTGACAGTCTTTTCAATTTGCAAAGACCAATAAGCACCATGTTTGCACTCACATCAAGCACCCTAACGCGAGTTTCAACCATGTAACTCCAAATCTCAAGTGCCGCATCAGGGTCGTCACAATCAAACAACATTTCAATGGCTACAGCACAATTAGAAGCCGTGGGCAACCACTCATTCTTGATCATCTCAGCAAAGAACCTCTCCGTTTCACGAACTTTTTTGTTCTTCACTAAGCACTCAAAAACCATGTTATAAGTCAAAGAGTCGGGAAAAGCGCCATGTAGAACCATCTCATCGAGCAGGCGAAACGCATGATCAATCTCGTCATTGTTGCAAAGCAACCCAATCATGGCATTATACATGATCAAGTTAGGCAATAATCCACTAACAACCATGACATCCCACAAAGGGATGGCATGAGCAGCATCGTTACGCTTAACAAGCACATCAAGAGCATTGGTAAAGAATTTCAAACCTGGAAAGCAGTCATGGTCCTTCATAACTTTAAGAAACCCCACAACCTCATCAAACTGCAAAGCCCGAAGTAAAGTCATCAAAAACGCATCGTAAGCTGCTATATTATCTTGACTCCAACCAACACGGATCACCATCTCACCAAAAGTAGTTTTAGCTTTAGCAGCATTCCCTTCCTTCTCCCACCCTTCAAGCAATATGGCATAACTATCCCCATCCAACTCAATCTTCCCTTCACCCTTTCCCCCTTCACCCTTTCCCTTAACCTTTTTCTCTAAAAACTCCACACCCACCGAAGTCTGATTCTCTTCTCTACAAATCGCGCTAAGCAAAGAATTAACGGCGACAACATTCTTCTCAATATCATACCTATCCATCACATCAAAACTCATAACAGCCTCATCAACCCTACCAGCCATACAATAACTTTGAAAAACCGAAACAAAGGTGGGCAATGACAGCACACCTTCCTGTTTCATAGTCCTAACAGCATCCCACATAGGTTCAAAAAGCTGGTTCCGGCCCAGCAGATCAACCATCAAGTTCCAGGCATGTGCAGAGTGTTTTCTCAAACGCCCAGCCCACCTAAAGAACTTGATGGCCGACGACGGATAGTTATAAGAAAGTTTCAAAACCTCATGAACACATTCTTCAGAAGGATGAACCCCGGATGAGGATAACGCATTATCGATATCCTGAGGTGATGTTCGGGTGAGGAGATTGCAAAGGGTTCTAGCTGTTGAAGATACGTTTGGGGTGTCAAGATGAGATGGGAATTCATTGGGTTTGGAATTTGGGGTAGAATTTTTGTTAGGGTTTTTAGATTTTGATGAGTATCTTGAAGATTTTGTTGTTCTAGGGTTTTTTGAAACTGGTTCCATGTTGAGATTGATGAATATAAGAGAAAATTAATGGAAACAACATTAAAGGAATTACAGTACCTTAGAGTTGCGGCAGTTTTGGTTGATGAAGTTCAGTCGAGTGATGGGCACCGGAGGAAATTGAGAGATTGGAAATTGAGGGTAGAGAGAATCTAGAGATTGAATTGATGCGTTTCAATCTTAGAGATGGGAGTTTTGTTCTGGGATTATTTGGCCCAAAATATTAGTTTGATCATTTCCATAACCTTTCAAAATTGCGTATGGATTAAAACTTTTTTTTGCTTAAATATATATTTTGTTCTCTAGAAAAATATATATTTTGTTTTCATGTTATAACAAAAAAAAAATATTGTTTTCTTAGAGAGTATGAAATTATGATTTTTTTTTCTTTAAATACTTACGGTTTTGGTTCCTCTATTTTCATTCATTTAAAATATTCGATTTTGGTCTCTTCATTAGATTTTTATACTTAAAAAAATGGTAAAACTAAAGTTTTGAATAATTTTTTTAAAAATTTTATAAGTGTTGATCACTTCACATCATTGGATCGTATGTTACGTCATTTAAAATGTATTAAATCATCATTTTTTTTTTAATACAAAAATCTTATTGATGACCAAAATGGTTGATTTTAAATAGAGGGGTCAATTTTGCGACTGGGTAAAAATAGCGGGATCAAAATTATAATTAAGTCTTTTTCATTCTTATTTTATGATGCAAGCAAATTTAAGACATTTCATTAATCCATATATAATAGGGATACATGATCATAGCTCAAATGTCATGGACATTGCATTATATATAGAGGGTTGGGGTTTGAACCATGAATTTCTCACTTATTCAGCTTATAAGAGTTAAATTCTAGTCTCTAAACTACTTAACCAAACAAAAAAAAAGATAAGATACATGATTTTGAGCTACATTTTTTACTTCCATTTGTATCCTTCATTTATCCATTTTACTTTGTTAATTAAATTATTAATTAAAAAATTGTTAAATCCCTCCCATTAAAATAGAAACGTCACTACAATAGAAATTTAAATTACTAATAAACAATTGTTAAATCTTATTAAAAAGGAACAACATCATTACAGTAGTATTAATATTTGAAACCTTTTTACAAAAAGTATTTGATGATAATATATGCAAAAAATGATATATCTTTCTATATACGATTAAGTGTGCTAGAAAAACATATACAACTAAGAACGCATGACTGAGTTGAGTTTTATATTGATTATGGTAATTAGTAAATGAGATTGATTTCATTTATCATAATACACAATCATTAAATGTGAGGTGGTGTTGGGCTTGATACCTTTGAGAGTACTCCTTTTAAGATCTTAGGTTTAATTTTATCTGGTGTCAATTTTGATTGGTTAATTTAACTTCTTAAAAAAATGGAAGTTTTTTACCCATGTGCAATTAATGTAAATTTCCTTTTATATAAACCAAATAGTTAGACTCAAGTGGTTAATAAGTTCCACCAGAGAACGAATCATTTTGGAACCTAGAGATAGATTCTTTGGTGGAACAATTCCTCATCAAACTCTACTTACATAACGATTGAACTCTGAATTAACAAGGCTACCCTCCATTGGAAACCAGAGAGCTAAAACAAAACAAAAATTGAGGTAATAGTCATTTTGGTCACTGAATGGATAACAGGTAGCCACAATAGTAATTCAATGTATCGAAATTTTAAAATAATTCCTGATTATGCACTATGTTAGTCAAAATAGTCTTTTATATTAAAATGTTTCGCTAATATTGTCATATTAGTCTCTCAATATTTTTACTTATTGTCACATCAATCCATACAAGCATTTACTTACTATCATATCGGTTCCTATATGAAATGAGTTAATGTCACCTTTGAGAGACTATTTTAACTTAAAAGACTATTTTGACTAATGAAGTGTACAATCAATGACTATTTTAAATTTTTGATAAATTGAGTGAATATTGTGACTATCTATTACACATTTAGAGACCATAATGATTATTACCCCAATAAAAATTCCTTTCACATCAAATGCATGACTCAATTTGATATGGATTATGACAAAAAAGTTTGAAAAACGGAGTAAAAGTCATTTTGGTCTCTGAATGTAATGAGTAGTCATGATAATCGTTCATTGTATGAAAATTTAAATAAAAAAAAACGGATTATGCACTGTTTGTTAAAATAGTCTCTTAGGTTAAAAGCTTTCTTAATATTGTCATATTAGTCTCTCAATAAACTTGTTTATTGTCATATCAGTTCATATAAGTACTTATTTACAATGATAACAATCCATATATGAAAAGAGTTAATGTCAACATTGAGAGACTAACATTAGAGATTATTTTAACTAACAAATAGCACAATTAAAGACTATTTTAAAATTTTAATACATTGAAGGACTGTTATAGCTACTCGTTACACATTCAATGACCTAAATCACTAACACTCCTTTGAAAAATTGTTAATTAAAGACTATTTTAAAATTTTAATACATTGAAGGACTGTTGTAGCTACTCGTTACACATTCAATGACCTAAATCACTAACACTCCTTTCAAATATTGTTGAAAAAATGGCATAAACTGTCTGTCAAATTTGCTAAGCAAAATTTTGATGGCTAAACGAATTTCGCAAAACGTGCAAATTATTTTTATGTCAAACTTGTTCATGAATCCATTGTGCCCTGATAACGTTTAAACCATGTTTTGATTTTATTTTTTTCTATAGAAATTTTGTTGAAGACAAACACAATTCTAAGATTAGAAATATCAAATAAGTGTCAAATTTACATACAGTAGAAACTCTTTAAATTAATACTCGGTAAATTAATAAATTATCTAAAATAATAAATTTGTCCGGTCCAGACTAGGGCCAATATAAAAAATTGAAAAACTCGATAAAATAATAAGATAATAATTTTTCGGGAGATCCCTTTATAATTTTCGGTCCCAAGAAAATCATAAATTAATAATTCATAGAAACTGAAAAAAAAAATATATATATTACACTCTATTGAAATATGATTCAATAGTTGTCTGTTTTCCTTTAAAGTTCAAGTCTGTTTGGAGCTTATCTCTAACTTTTCTTATTGCATCCAATAGCTCATGTGTTGTATTTTTGTATT
>Ga0315913_1000735_pt1 | contig 31748 bp, 14 predicted proteins | sample MpolsnodulesMG_FD_207736 | JGI IMG/M metagenome (GOLD analysis project Ga0315913, IMG submission 207736) | Medicago polymorpha root nodule microbial communities from Los Angeles, California, United States - small nodules | ecosystem: Host-associated > Plants > Roots > Nodule | place: USA...
CCAAAATAAATTAACAAAAAACTAGGTTAAGTACTCATTATTTAAATTTAAAATATGTGGAAAAGTTTGATGACTAATGATTATAATTGCCATACGTGGATAATATAAAACCTTTCAACAATCTATTCAATCAAATTATGTCATAATATAATTCTGTTAAGTTATTTATTAAAATATTATTTGAAAATATATTGAACTTTAATTAAATTCAACTTTTATTATTATTATTATTACTTTCAACTTTAATTTATCAAAGTTTAGAGTGAAAGATTCATTCTATTCTTTAAAAAATATTGTGATGCTCAATTTGGTCTATGAGAAAAAGAACCGAGACAACTTAGTGTTCTGATTAGCCTAAAGTGTGTTTTTTTTCTTTTCTTTTCCATATTCTAAATTAATTGAAAAATCACATTTTCAATGTGAGAAGGAAACAAGTACCTAGAGCTTCCATATATTCACCGTATAAATAAATTCAGAAGCGACAATGGCCAACAAGAATTTGCATCCTAACATAACATAAATCTCAAAATTCTTGTTCATTTAAATAAATAAATAAATCTCAGAATTTTTCTATGGGGATTAAAATCAGTTTTCACTTAAAAACTTAATTAGTTTGAGTTCAATATTTTTTTCTAGTGTGGAAAGTGGAAACAATTCAACAACTACTCTCAATGGCAACTTGGCAACGCGTTTTAAAGACATTTTACAGATACTTATGCGTTTACCAAATGATTTCGTGTCATCCACTTAATGCCCTAACAAAAGTCCTCACTCCTCAAGCAAGCTAACAATTGTTCTGTTTATTAAAAGAAAATAAAAAATATCACAAACGGGGCTATGTCTATGTGTGCATTTGACAAAACAAAAGCATCTCTCTTTCATTTTAAAAAAGCAAACAAAAGCATCTCTAACTACCTAATGATTAGTATTCGTAAAGTAATTGTATCTTGGCAGATAGTATAGTATATCTCTTATGAAAAACATTAACAATATTTGAGACCATGCACCTATATAATAAGCACATAAAACTTTTAGAAAGCAGCAGCTTTGCTTTCTGGTGTCTCAAAAGCGGTTGACTTCACTGCTGTCTCAGAATATATATCAACCTTTTTCTGTAGCTACCTCTTCTGCAGGTTGTTTATAATTTTACATATACAGTTCAGTGTCCTTACTGTAATATGTGGCTCAGCTGCATCAAAATTCAGAATAGCATGTTCTCTACCCCAGCCAACAACCAAGATATAAATAAATTTATTTACTTGACCATTTTGCTGACCCGTGCAAATTCCTTTGTTTTTGACAGAGAGGACCTAGATTCTTCAATGCCAACATAAATGAAGGAGCAAGGGAGAATTTCAGGCACTATTATTAGAGTTTAATTTTGATACATCAAATAAATTACTACTACAATATTTCATATTGTGTCTTAAAAAGTACTGTTGAAAATGCGAACTAGTGCCATGTACACTAATTAAGGAAACGAGTATAATAAGAATTTATTGGAACTTGTATAATAAATTCTTAAAAATGTAGAAAATGTTGTTTTTAATGCAAAACTTACATTTTCTTTATTTTATTAATTAGTGTCTCAGAGATGAGAATGGACTGTCTCCTGTGACAGTAGAGTCAAGTGAATTTCAATCCCTTGATTTACAATGAGAGAGAAAGAGAAAAAAGGGAACGATGGTGGGGATTAAAATTGAAGAGAGTCCAGTGAAAACCTCACCGGAGGGGATTCATTCCCCGCAGAGACACTCGCTCAAAAAATATGTATGAATAAAGTCAAATAATTTCATAATCCAACAATTATGATTGATTGTCGACGTTAAATGTTTTACCCCATGTATATAAATTAAATTCTTATTTTTATTTTGTCAAGACTCAAGACACTATATGAGTTTATTAAATTTAATAATTAAAAAATATTTAACTGTTAAATTTAATAGACCGTGGGAAAGAGAGGGGGGTAACTCAAATGCAAATTTAGCGCCAGCATACAAAGTACTTAAATGTTTGCTATGGTTGTACTTTTGTTCATGATGCATGTTACCTTGTCCCTAATAATCACTGTAGGTGATGTAACTGGTGAATGAAGTAAGGAAAAATAACAGAACCCCCCTCAAGAGGGGCCAATGAGTCAATTTTGAGAGTCTCATGGCATCTTACTCACTAAATCCAAAGGAAGGACAGGAAGTAGCCATAAAGTCTATTTCAATTTTCTTGAATTAGTAAAATGAGGCTTTGTGGACCAAAATTTGTGAACAATTCTGATTATACTCCCTTGTTATAACCAAACACAACCACATTGGAAAACTTATAAAAAGAAATTCCAAATTTGAAGCAATCAATGCAACATGTGTTTATCGGACAAAATATATTTATAGTTATCACATAGTAACATTTATCCATACACAGTCAAACTTATTGAAGTCAAACAAATACATTGGTTTCACTTTCAGAGGTAAAATAAAACAAGGCCTATTTTTCCTTGTACAAGAACAAACAACAACTTACATTATACATTGTCCACAATTTCCCATATATTCATTACAACAAAAGACAGAACAGGGGTCTGCATTCTATAACACTCAACTCAACAACTAGAAATTTCAACCACCAACTCAACTAGAAACTAAACTAACCAATGTTTTACTAACTAATTGAAATACTAATAATCAAAAGTTTTTTCTTCTTCAAAATATACAACATGGAAAGACCAATATAATGATGGATCACTCTCTTGGATTTCTCCTTATGAAAGTTAGTTATTTATTACCATTACATTACCGCTATCTTGCAAGTGTGATCGTATCAGCATTAATGTCTCGCATTTCATCAGAACTCAACAATTAAGCGTATTTGAACGAGAGTACTACTAGCATGAGTAACCTCCTAAGAATTCATTTGCATCTCATCCCCATAGCGAACAATAACTCAGAAATGTTGTTCGAGGTTGAAACAACAGCTAAATATGTTACAGCGAAATAGAATGAGCAAGTATTCTTATTACGTATATATAGAATAAAATTTAGAAAGAAAAAAAAAGGAAATATTATTATTAATTAACAAGAAGAAGAAGAAGAATATTGGTGGTTTTTTTTTGTTGTTTTGGTGTTGAATTGGAGGCTAACACTAACAAGCGTAAAAATCGACAAGTTCATCAAGAGATTCAGGTTGAGGATCAGCATTTTCAAGCATCCATAACAAATGTTCGAAAAGGACAACCTCGCAAGCAACAACATTGACAGTGTCGTTTTGTTGTTCTGTTTCACGGGACCTTTCTACAAGTTCACGGAAGACAGGGTTGTCAACAACGTCGGAGGTGACACGGTAGAGACGTCGGGACTTGCCTACGAAGACGGTGTGGAGGTCGGATCTTGAAGAAGAGGAGTCTTCGTCGGCGACGGCGCTGATGCTGTGACGGCTCTGTTTTCCGTTTCCAAATGAGTTCCATTTTTTGAGTGCTGATTTTAGCTTCATTAGCTTTCCACCTTTTGCCATGTTTGGTTTGTAGTGATACAAATGCAATGAAAATATGTTTTGTTTGTTATTTATTAAGACTGAAAATAGAGAGTTAGAGAGAGGGAGAAACAAAGAGGGATGGGGTGGGAGAGGGACGAGGGAGGAAGCTTCGTATATAAAGGGTGGGAGAAGGGTGAAATGGTCACACCAAGGCAAAATGTTGTAGGAGGGGGCCTTGTGAGTTGGGACCCGCTTCTTTCTATTTGAGCAAATTACTCTACTACTAGATAACTTAACATTTAATCATGAGTATGATGGATACGGTAAATAATAGGATAATGTTTCATCGATGACTCATTTATCTATTGAGCAATGTTATTCGGAAAACCATTTTTTAATAATTTACGAGACAAATAAAATATACAAAAATAAATATAGATATTGACACAAAAACTAAAGTAAAATATAAAGAAAGTAAAAACACAATATGAATGTGAGAAATAAAATTATCATAAAATGGTTGTTCAAATATCATTTCTTTTGACCATAATATATATATATATATGGTGGATGTGAAACTCATATTTTTATCATCTCTCCTTGTTATATTTTTTTAAGAGTGTAAATGTTGATTCCATTCGAGTTGTAGAATGGTTGAATGATTGTCCACCAAACATTACCATAAATATTACCCTAAAAAATATAGCTCTTAATGCTACTCGACCTGGTCTTTTTCCTTTGGACCAAAGGAGCATTTTCCTCTTCTTATTTTTCCTCCTCCACCTTGGTAGGAATTTTCGCTTTCTCCTTGGCTCAAAAGGAGATTAGAAAACAGTCTAAGAACACGATCAACAAACCAAAAAAAGAGGAAAACAGATAAAAATCCAAAAGTTTTATTTTTTGACAACTGAGAAATACTTTGAATGCGAGGCTTGGTCGCTGATGATTATACTACCTTAGCAGTCATAATCTTTTGGGTTGAAACGATATTTATGAAGTTTTTGATGTAGGTTGCTTTCAGAATGCATTGCCTTCAAAATTCGAGAACATCTTGTCTTTAATAAAAGTCCACCAATTATTGAAGGCAGTCATTTCTCCATGTTAGCTTCCAAATAATTCCATCCTTAAAACTAGGGTCTTTTGTCTAGTTAAGGCGGGCTAATCGGCTTACATTCTGATTGTCTAAGAAATTCTGTGTCAAAACTTGGACCACATATTTGTAGCCAAGAAAAATGTGTTGGAGGAGCCCAAATTTATTTGCTACACATTGGGGGTTGTATGGCTCAATTGATATCTTCTTGTGCAGGCACACTAGTTTTGAGCCACACAAGCCTTTGGCATAATGATCTTAGTTGATGTCAAGACGCCAGCCAAATTCTCTTGAACAATCAACTTAGCGGAAGCAGAGATATGAGTGTCCGTCAATTGGAGGATCCAAGCTGGAACACAGTTCTTGGACAATATTAAGGCTCAATTGATTAAACCTTGGAGTGAGTATAGGTTTTAATATATTTCAAAGATGTTGGTTGAAGCAATGAGATATTGAACTAACGACTCCCATAAAACTCATTTGGTCTCAATTTCATGTGGTTTGAAATTATTGCGAAGGAACCCTTTTTTGGTATTGTTGATCATAAATATGGAATTGGTTGAACCGTTTTTGGAGAAGACAAACCTAACTCCTTAGGTTCAAAAGCCCGAGTCATTGGAACTTCAGTACCTACAATCGATAATTCAAGAATGGCAACCACATGAAGAAGGGTTGGAGTCATCATTCCCCGGGGGGAAAAAAACATTGGTACCCAGAGACTAGCAACTAAGGAATCTTAGGAAGTATTCCATGTTCAATTCATGACAACCATAAAAAGCACGATCATATCATATATTCCCCATGATCTCCAGATTTTAACATCGGCATTTTCCATCCGAGTTAACAAAGAGAGATAAGTATTGATGAACAAAATGACTAGCAAATGTACTAGCATGTTGTCAAGTAGTAATATTTATAAAAAAAAAAAAAAAAATGTTCGTCTTCACAGGGATTGTCTAGTTTTGACATAACTACTATGATTATGATTAGGTTAATAGTAACAAATGGGGGGTGCATGTGTCACATTGGTTGGTTTTAATTACTTAAGAGAGAGTGAGAAATCGACTAGGTCATGTCAGATTTCATTCCCTTAATTACTTGAGTAACTACAAACTATGAATATCGTGTTACTGATTACTTGATTTCAATACCTTTCAACAAAATAGTCAATGTCTTGGTCGCTAACACTCTCTAATGGCTATTGCTTCTTAATGTCTTAGGTGATCCCAAACCAATTGGAGGTTTAAAAACGCCAAAGTAAGTAACAACTATTATTAGTTTATGTCTAAAGTTAATCAATAATTGAATGATTAAACTAGGTCAAACCAACAAAGATAAGGTTAGTAATCATTGTGACATAATAATTGATTTATGGAACAAAGTTAGGTTAATACTCACTGATCACATAAAAAAGCATTGAGAATGGATTAACCAATTGAAATAACAAAATAATCGACTAGATATTTATGGAATCATTTAAAGTTACATGAACAAAAGAAGCAAGAGAAAAGAGTAATCAATTGATGATTACTTGCCTCTTGAATGGCCTTAGTCGCTCCAACCAAATCGCGTTTCCTACCTTCGTCTGCTCATGAAAATGTATTTTTCTACTGAACTAAGGGTTCAATATTTATAGGTGTCCATTTCTCTAAGTTTTAGGGTAATTGGTTCATGATGTAGGCTTATTCCCTGTGATGCGATAGAGGTAGAAAGTGCATATTTTGACCTTATTGCTCTATCTCACGTTGCAGGACTCGTAGCTCGTGATGCGAGATAGACAGTAGTGACCCCCTCGGATTTCCTCGTATTCTCATGATGCGGGGCTCATAGCCTGTGATGCGAGGTCGTTAGTAGTTGAATCTTTGGTTTCTTTTCTGTTTGTTCCACTTAGTGTCACCAGAACATCCGTAAAAAATATACCCTAAACTTAATCAATGATAAACTTGTAAAAAGTATAACACAGTTGCAAAAGTTGTATGGTTCAGGTGGATTTCCTTGGCTTCAAGGCATCTTTTCGTCTCTTGGTCTATCATGACTTTTTTGAACGAATTTTTATTACAAAACTAGACCAAAACTAACATAAATGCCATATTCTACTACTAAAATGATACTAATTGATGACTCATAACCAATATTATTTCTTGTCATTAAGTATGTGATGGATTTGTGAATCAATTAGCTCACTATAAAACCATTTTTTAATCACTAGCAGAAGATAAGCCCCCATTGAATGAATGCAAAATTTCATAAACAACGTTATGTTGCTCACGATGGAGGTTGAAAGGTGAAGGGAAAAATGGTTATAAAAGAGATAATAAGATCGAGGAATGGTCAGGCGAGGGTTGATCGACATGGACATGGCTTAAAGAGACGAGACATTTTGGTCGTAGTTATGAGAATCAAAGGAAAACATTTTCTTGGGATTTAAGGTTTATCAAAATAAGATAAAAGGGTTTGGAAGTTTTAACTCAGAAAGGAACATAGAGAAAAGCATGAAGAAATCCTTATTTATTAATTTTGTTAGGTCTGCAGCAACTTAACCTAATAATTTCCCTCTAAAATACTGCATTAAGTTAACAACAATTTAACCTAACAAATTCTATCTAAAATGCAGCCCACCAATTTAACCTAACAAATTCTCTCAAAAATGCAGCAATCCCTAATATTTCTCCTCACTTATGAGCTTTTCATTCCTATCATGTTGTGTCATTGTTTGTATATATCTATTGTTTCGGTAGACTTTTATGATATATGTAGATATGATATGTATTTGGTTGGAAAAATATATTATTACTTTTAGTAAATATCAAATTGTAATTATTTTATCTAAAGCTGTACGTGTAATTTAGAAATTCTATTAATTGAAGTGACTTTGTTTTTCATGTTAGTAGAAATTTAAAACAATTATTACAAGTCAATTTTTGATGTTTAACTATAAAAGTAATAAATAAAATTGACCGGTGCAACAATATAATATTGTATTAAGGTTAACCTAAATACCTAATAGTTAGGAGAAAATATTGCTTAATCATTTAGGAAAGTCAAGATTACTGTTAGAACAATTGAATCACCGCGAGTTATTAGTTTCAATCCAATCACAAGCCAAATAAGGGTTCCTAACAACTAGTTTTCTCATCTTTTGGTCAAGTAGGTTAGTGGCCAGAGCTCACACATTTTAAATGTGGAGAAGTAGGTGTCTGGGGTTCAAACCCCGATCCCTGCATATAATATGTAATATCCCTACCAACTGAGTCAAACTCACGGATAGTTAGCTTTCTATCTTTACAACACAATGATAATATTGTTCACTCGTCGGCTTAATTTACATTTCATCTTCTTTTAACTCAAAATTAATCAATAATACAACACATGAGCATTTGTTTGGGGTTTTGGTTGGGGGTGTGAAGCGGTTGTGCTATGAAACTAAATTCTAGAGCACATTCTAGCTCTAGCTCTTTTGGCTTGGTTTTAGCTTCTCCTACAAGACCTTGTGCCGTTTCTTTTTTCAGGGAATGGTTTGGTGTTGTTTATTGATGTTACGCCTATATGCGGACATTGTTGTTTTCCTTCCTTTCCGCCTCTCTTCATCTTGCGAGAGTTTCATATTCAATAATATTTACCAATTCTAAAAGAAAAAACACAAGCATTTGTTTACACCTAAAAATAATTATCTTGTTAGCTAAAATCAACATGCATCTGATTTAAGATTATACAAACTACCCCTCGATCAATGTAAGGTATGGTGAGCACTATGATATACCCAAACAATGGCCAACTGATTCATTTAATACATCACTCATTCAATAATGAAAATATATAGATTTTTGTTTATAATAGTGATGGAATAATGTATTTAACTATATATACAAGCCTCCCTAAAAAAAATATATACAAACCATTTATTTTTGCTTCTCAAAAAGCCATTTTATTGTTATAGCTTACGTTGAACTTTCAACTAAAAATAGTCTACAACCATTTTTAATGTTTTTCATTTGCACCGAAAGCGACAGACATGTGCAAGTATGTTTGTTGCCAAAGTTCTCGAACTTGTCTGAACCTAGATATATTTTATAATCAACATTTTGTTCTTTTATTGATTATTAATTTAATTTCTTATAATTACAAAATCAAGTCGTTTGATTTTGGAGCTTACAGTGATAAAGACAATACTTTGCTCTTGTTTTTCTTAGAATAATAGCCAACAACCAAACATGCTAACTGCCATCTGGTTTTAAACTTTTAAATTTAGCAAGAATACCAAACGAAGCACATTTTTTATGTTGAGGAAAAAGGAAGAAGAATTCATATATTCATAATGTTCCATAGGTATATACACTCCATGTTATTTTACATACTTGAAAGACTCTTGAAGGAGGTGAACTAACTTGTTATCCTAACATGTTATTTTATATTTGCTCTACTCTAGCCCCCAGATCTTACATTTTTGGGGTCAGTCCATTACCTCTCACCTCTGGAAATGTTTGTTAATCAACGACATCAAAGGGAATTAAACATTGGAAAATACTCACTCTCATCTTAATTATACAGAGGGAAAACCAAAAATTCCCAAAATTATACTTATTTGTTCTTGTAAATTTTTAATGTTTACCTTTTCTAATAGAAAGAATCTTTGGCATCTTATGTACGTTTTTTTCAATAGAAAATTTAGGTAAGTTGCATTTTGGTGACTCACCAAGTAAGACAAATTTCATAGATCTTAAAGTTTCAATGAGCGCTGAGGTAATAAAAGTTGAACTCATACTTTTACGTGATATGAGTCCAATTCTTTATCAATTGAGTTAATATTGATTGTTTATATATGTTATAAATTGTGATGATTAAACAAAGTAAATTCACTACAAATTGTTAATTTGTTAACAAAATTAAATAATCGTTAATTCACTATAGCATTTTCTCCAGTTATATCGGCAATCTGCTAATAAACAGAAATAGGCATGTCAAAGATGAAAGTCTAACATCATGCATGAAAGTCATGCAAACATTCAATCAAGGTTTCTGAATGTTCATATTTTTACTTCATGTGTGTGTCACACTGGGTGAATACATTTAGCTTTTTTCATGATTATATATAATACTGAAAGAATATTATAAACAAAAAAATAAAGAGAAAGTAACCAATTTTTTTTAAAGAGAATAACTAATAATTTCACCAATTTACCTTGGTACAAGATTTCACTAACATAATCTTATCAGTTATTAATGTATTCATCAATATTATAATATGAATATATTAATTTGAGAGTGATATCGCTCACAGAATATAGAAAATAACGTGATAATTATTTTAATTTGAGAAGGAATAAATCTCTGTAGAAATCGAAGAAGACTTAGAATTTCATTTATATATTTAATAAACTACTAACTATCTATTACATTTTTTTTTACAAAACCACCTATTAGATATAAAATATATATTTACAAATTTATTTGATATTATTTTATATGCGTATCAGATGCACAAAATATTTATTAGATGTCACAATTTAAAAAAAATAATTAATGTATTACATTAAAAATTGAAAGTGATAGTCATTTTTTAGATCAATTAATTTTTGCAGATGTGACACTCAGTTATGGGAGGGGATTGAAGTATATATCTAGCTACTTTACATGATACTAATTTGTTAAACTTCACATGATTATCTACCAAAAAATCTACATAAATATCATCTAAATATAAATAATTCGAGAGTTTGCTACCCAGGGCTGGGGACATTTTAGTTTTCAGAATCAGCAAACAGAAGCTAATCATTTTGGACTGTTTTGGAGATACACTATATAGCCATTAATAATACATTACTACATTATAATTATAATACCATATATATCATAAAATTTGTTCCTCCCAAATGAAGTGAGCACAATATACATTGTATTTGTATTAAGAGACAAGTAAACTAGATAAGAAAATTATAGAAACAAAACAAAGAAGAATATCAGCTATACTATTACTTTCTCATTCTAAGTGGGAGCATGTGCATGTTTTTAAACTAAAATCTGAATGGGCTTGATGAATTAGCATTCTCTTTCCCATGTGCTCGATGTTCCTGGGGATTTTAATCAGATTCGCCGTAATATGCATATGCTGACTAATTAGTAATTTACATCTATAAATCTAGCTTTAATTGTTAATTAAGAACATGATTAGAGATAGATACTGATAAATTTGGATGTGGTTCTGTATATGGGGACCAGATTGATGACTCTCGTGTACTATATTTGTATGGTGATATCATTGTTGGATTATAGCAATTGATCTCTTCCATGTGCTTGATGTTGCCAATGATTAAGTACTACTATCAGCTAGACATGCTGACTAATTGCACGTAAGTAGCATTATTAAGACCCTATAATTTGGTCTTTGAAGGCGATAATGCTGAAAATTTTGGATGACCAATGATTAAAGATAATTATTTAAAAAAAAGTGATTGTTTTCTCTTATTGTGTTTAAAAAAAATAAAATGACAAAAAAACTTTTTTAACGTTAAAATGATAAAGATAATTACTTCGTATACTGTTTTTTTTACTCAACATATACCAAGTCTTTTTTTGAAGGAACATATGCTAAGTCTTGTGATCCTCTAAAAGAATACTAAGTATTTTTTTTCTTCTTGAAGACTTTAAGTGTTGTTATCTTAAAAATTGAGTCCTTAAAACAAAATGTTGGACCTCAGAATATTATATTTTGGGTTAAATACGTTTTTAGTCCTTATAAATATACCAACTTTTTGTTTTAGTCCCTCTAAAATTTTCCTTCAACTTTTAGTCCTTCAAAAATTTTCCATCTTCATTTTTGGTCCCTCTTTTAAAGTAAACTCATACGTAGAATTCATATTTTTGAATATAATTTTGCAGAAAAATTCATAATATTATAAAAATCTCTCCAAAAAATATTTAGAATTTTTTAACAAAAAATGAATTTAATATGAATTTTTATATTTTTTATGGTTAAAAATTCATATTAAATTTATGTTTTGTTAAAAAATTCTAATTTTTTTTGGGAAATATTTTTACAATATTCTACACATTTTTGCACAATTTCATTAAAAAAAAATACTAAAATTAACTTAAAAATAGGGACCAAAAGTAGTGATTGAAAATTTTATAGGGACTAAAAGTTGAAGGAAAATTTTAGAGGGACTAAAACCAAAAGTTAGTATATTTATAGGGACCAAAAACATATTTAACCCTTATATTTTTACCAAACGAAACACCAAAAAGTCCTTTAATATATTTTTACCAAACGAACACCAAAAAGTCCTTTAAAACGCATATTTAGGGTATTTTTTATAGTAGTGTAAAGAGAGAATACGTTTAATTGGTCCTTTTACCAAATATAGTTATTTACCAAAAAGTAACTTAAAATGCTTAAAAAATATTTTCTGCAGTAGCCTTAAGACTTTTCAAGTGAAAAATAATGTACTTATTTTTTGGAAAGATAAATGTCAGTTAATTTGTAGATTTGTTAGATTAGATGTTACAAGTAGAGAGTGAGGTTTTTAGCTTTGTCCTCTTGTAAATCTCAAATCGTTTACCCCACGTTCGGGTTATCCTTCCTTATGTCTCCAAGAAATAACATGGCTAGTTATGATGATGTAGATTGTAGGCAGAACCAATCCATTAACTAATCAATTTAGAGTGAATGACCAATATCTACATTGAAATTGTAACAATCAGTTCATTCCTTCAAATTTACGAAATAATGGAAGGTTCATGAAATTGAAGAATGTACATCAAAATCATACATTTTTTTTATTTTTTATTTTATGTCTACTATGAAACTGATAGTTATGTCGATCTCCTAGCCAACTTGGATTATCTATGTAATTTAACTTGAACAATTGGGAATGCCACCCAAACTAAGTCTTCGGATTCATTTTGATTTAGTTAGGTGTAAAATCTCTTACTTTACTACTCAACACTTGTGGAACTTGTTAAAGGGAAAGCACCTAATCAAATTTAGATGTGCACGTCGAACATTTTTCACACTAATCAAATGAAAGAGGTTATAATAGAAATAAAATATGTCAACAGAAATATATTAATGTAGTTAATTATGAAAAATTTAATTGAAAAGAAGTTATACATGTCGCAAAACCAAGTTGAAGACAGAAAGAAGATAGAGAGATGAACAATTGAAAAGTAGGGGAAGAAAGAGCGAAAAGAAGCGGAGGAAGCGAGACAATGCAAGGATGAAGAGAGACAAGTGAAGAAGAGAAAAGAGGGATAATGAAGAAGTGAATAAGAATGCGATAATTTTTTAGTAAGCAAAAGGGGGTTAAACCGATTATCGAGGTTATATTTTGTAGGATTAATAATGATTTACTCCATCTTTAAAAAAATAAAAATAAACCGATTATCGAGGTTATATTTTGTAGGATTAATAATGATTTACTCCATCTTTAAAAAAATAAAAATAGTGATTTATCCTTTGTAATACATATCATTTTTGATTTTTTATCCTGTATTTTTTTTTAGTTTTCGTCCTTATAATTTAAGGATTTTTGGTTTTGGACATTTATAAATTTTAATGGTATAAAATTAATGATATGACAGGGGTTAAACGAAATTTGCTCAAATTTATAGGAGTAAATCAAATTTTGTTCAAATTATAAGGAGGTAAACCGAAATTTTCTCAAATTACAGATGACAAAGTTTTCTACGAATGTCCAAAATAAAAAAATATTCAAATTAGATTTTTTTTCTTAACCTTAAGATTTTTTTTCTCTTCTTTAACATATATCTTTTGCTTTTGTTGATGTATCAACCCTTGAATTAGGAAAAGGAAAGATTACAATATGATAGAATTCAAATCCGTTATATTTTAAATGACTTAATTTAAAATGTGTATTGTTCGTATAATATACTCTGACTCTATTTTTCTACTAAGATATAAAAATAAATAAAATAAGTATATAAGATGCTGTTGAATTCGTTTCGATGATTATTTTTAAAATATCAAATTTTTATATTTTTTTCAGTGAATTATTAAAGATATTTAAGATTAAAGTTATGCAAGATAGGTTTTTTTTGCAATAAATTGACGGACAATATTAATTTGAAGAAACTAAAAGTTGAAATGAACCACTCCTTTACAGCAGACAACTGAACAGATAAAGCAAAAAGGATTATTAAAATACATTTAGAAGAAGCCGGAGCAATCTGGGTGAAAGCAACGTTCAAGGCGGTGTTCTTGATAGTAACACCTAAAACTAACAAACAATCAAATTTGAACCGTTCAAAGCAAACCGGTTCACCAGAACATATATCATACAACCAATTCATCATTCATTGAATTCAATGCAAATTCATTTTCATCATCATGATGGCGGTTACAACCCTAACAACCTCTTTTCTTCCCGCCAAACCCTTCCCTTCCCGCCAATTCCGTCTTTACAAACGCCGCCGACTCAAAATCAAAGCCTCATTCCCCGTTCCGCCACCGTCACCGTTTGAAAATCTCTTCAACACGCTAATCTCTCAATGCTCTTCCGTTAATTCAATTGATTTCATTGCTCCTTCTCTCGGTTTCGCTTCCGGTGCTGCTCTTTTCTTCTCCCGATTCAAATCTCATCAAAACTCCGACGTTGGTGAGTGGATTCTATTTGCTTCTCCGACGCCGTTTAACCGTTTCGTTCTTCTTCGGTGTCCGTCGATTTCGTTTAAGGAGATTCGTTACGATGTGAATGAGAGGTTGATGAAGGATGAGAAGCATTACGGGAGGATTCGTGTGAAGAAGAGAGACAAGGATTTGGAATTGGATTTGGAAGAGGAATTGAGGTATCAGAGAGTGTGTTTGAGTGCAAGTGATGGTGGTGTGGTTTCGTTGGATTGGCCTGTTGAATTGGACTTGGAAGAGGAACGTGGTTTGGATTCTACACTACTCATTGTGCCTGGTACTCCTCAAGGGAGTATGGATGATAATATTAGGGTTTTTGTGATTGATGCTCTTAAGAGAGGGTTTTTCCCAGTTGTTATGAATCCTAGAGGATGTGCCTCTTCACCTATCACCACTCCTAGGTATTATTATTACTTTTCAATTTTCATTCTCTTTCTATATTTTTGAAATTATTTAGCTGTTGTTAATTTTAGGATATAGTGTTCAGAAAGTAGCTATGAAGCACGAACACAACATGGACACTGACAAGCCGACACTGATAATAATTTGAGAAAATGTCATAATTCAATGTAATCACACGTGTCGTTGTCAGACAATGACACATGTGAGATACCCGACACGCATTCAATCAAAAGTGTCCGTGTTACAGAACATAGTATTTGTAGTAATTTTCCTGCTGATTGGTATTGGTATGCTATAGTGTATCAATGTGATCATGTATCTATTCGAAATGCTAGTTCTTTTGGGAGTCTGTGTAGTGGAAAACGAAGTTACTGATAGTATCTTGTTTGACACTGGATATTAAATTTAGTTCGTAGTTGTAGTTTAGTAGTTTTGGTGTGGATGATAGACATAGGAAATTTTACCTTTTGGGTTAGGATGATGGTGGGTTAGGGTCGTAATCTTCATGGACAGGGGAATGACTTCCTTTTAATATTACATTTTCATCCAATACAACCAACCAAAGGATTACGAGAACTGAGAAGTGTCAGCAACACATTATGTGACAATCTTTCCAACACTTTTTCTGGTATTGGTTGAAACTCATGTAAGACTCACCACTTTGAGAATAGGTTGACCATGTTGGAAATGGAACCCGTATGAGTTAGTGGAATCTAGATGAATTTCAACCAACAGTAGAGTGTTGGAACGAGACTGTCAGATGGTGTGCTTCTAGCTCTTCTCAGGGATTATTAAGCTATATGTCCTCTTCCTCTTCGTCATCTTTCCTCACTCTTAGGGCCGAGACATTGGTCATTTCTTATAATACACTGGGACTTGGGAGTGCTTTTTTCTCTCTCATTAGGGACTTGTGGCGAAGATAAGACAATGGTAGCTTTATTTTCTGTAGGTTATTTACAGCTGCTGACAGCGATGATATCTGCACAGCTATAACTTATATCAACAAAGCAAGGCCGTGGACTACCTTGATGGGTGTTGGCTGGGGATACGGTGCAAACATGCTGACAAAATACCTGGCTGAGGTTGGGGAAAGAACACCACTAACAGCTGCTACATGTATAGACAATCCTTTTGATTTAGATGAAGCAACAAGAACCTTTCCTTATCACCATGTTACTGATCAGAAACTCACTCGTGGACTTATAGATATTCTACAAACGAATAAGGTAAATTAACTGCTTTCAATTTTCACCCACCTCTTTCCCCCTTTTCAACTTGCCTGCATCCCATTCAAACTCCAATCTGTTTATGTGGCCGCACATTTTGAGTTACCATTTCTCTATTATCCAGTAACACCAGTGGTTATGACTTGGTTAAAATCTCCCAATTTCTGCAGGCACTGTTCCAAGGCAAAGCAAAAGGTTTTGATGTGGGAAAAGCTCTGCTGGCAAAATCAGTACGTGATTTTGAAGAAGCAATATCCATGGTATCATATGGCTTTGTGGATATAGAAGACTTTTATACAAAATCCAGCACAAGAAATATGATCAAGGATATCAAAATTCCTGTTCTGTTTATACAGGTAATTATGCATTACTATGTGCCTTTATCTCATATAAATCCCTCTTGATCTATTGCATCCTTTGCATTTTGCTAAATATTAATTTATTAAATGTTCTATTGCTTTGGTGGTTCTGATTATCCACGACATACTAAATAACCCTTTGCGATTGTGTTTCAATGCTTCGTGACTTGTAAGAATGTGGAATAATCACAACTTTCTGGTGCTTGCACAAAAATAGACGACATATTTAGAGACAATATCTGTCGACACCTATGCATTCAATGGCAGATAGCATAGTGGACAGCTCTCAAGATGCTATAACGGTGAAGCGGGTAGCGGTGAGACTGCTACTCCAAAGTTTAGGGGAGAGAAAAACAAGGGAGAAGAAGAGATCTGGTTGCGCACAGAACAGAGAAGCAGAGATTATTGAGCAAACCCCTTTTGTACACCAAACAAATGGAACGAGGCTACACATCTTCAACATTTTATTGATTCTCCAATTTCAACTTGCTTATCCTCCAAACGGCCTTTCAAAAATTGTAGGAAATAAATTATTAAAGACCATGTATGAACAATCATTGTGTTCATCTAATTACTTGTACTGTTCAAGACCATAATCCAATGCCATTTGAATTTGTTTCTGGGCGAGAAGGGAGCCATTTGAATTTGTTTCTGGGCGAGAAGGGAGTACTTTTCAGTTTTCGTGATTAAAACAAACGAGTGTGAAAATGATCAAATGGAAATGGAACAAATGGAAATGGAACAAATGGAAGTGCAATTGAGTAGAAGGTGGTGACTGGATTTTATTTTCCATTCAATAAGATTGACATCAGGGTTTAGGACATATCTTTATCTTCAGGCTAAGGTACATAGATCTTAGGCTGATTTCAAGATGACTATACAGAGGTTTACAGCTATTACAAGCTAAACCAAAACAGTATGCACAAGATAATTGTGAGCATTGTGAGTTATATACAGTAACAGCCTTGCTCCCTCATCCGTTCTCTTCACTGGTGGGTTTGACAATACTTTTTTTTTTTTTTTTTTAAGTTGGATTTGACAATACTTACGAACAACAAAAAATCAACGAGTCTTAGTTTATGACGTGTTTTAGCTCATCTATAACAGGAAGAGGTTCTATATATGCCTTCATGGGTTTATCATTTTTTTAATATTAAAAGTGGTATTTTTTGAATTATTGTTTATTTGTTCATTATTAATAGTTTAATACAGATATATTAATATATATTTATGCAAATGCATAAAACGTCAAAAGTCTTACTATCGGTAATTTTTATCAGAGTGATAATGGGACGGTTCCAGCATTCTCAGTTCCGCGGAATCTGATTGCAGAAAATCCATTCACAAGTCTGCTCCTATGTTCTTGTCTATCATCAAGTGTTATGGATACTGACACATCTGCTTTATCATGGTGCCAGCTTGTAACAGTCGAGGTAGCTATCTCTATCTAGTCATGGATGAATACGTTCTCTTATTTATGTAACATTCATCTAGTTGGGATTTCTTGTTTGGAAATTCTTTGACTAGGTAAAGACCATATTATTTGATTTATAGCTTCTGAAAATTAGACTTGAGTGGAAGATAGACCTGCAAACCAGCTGGAGGTTAGGGTATACAACCAGTTAAGTCAACAGAACCTGTCAGGTTAAGAAGAAACTGAAAATTCTATGCGTTTTAGTGACCTGATTTTGAGCTCATGATCATCAGCTTGCATGGGATAGGGAAGTGCCTCCAAAAGTGGCAAACTTGCTTGTCGCTAGGATTAACATGCTATATATTTTTATAACGACTGTAGCATAAACTGTTTTGTTTTTATATTTAAACCCTGCTGTAGAGATTCGGCCAAAAAATAAAACCCTGCTGTAGAGATAAGAGATATAATTACACCATATGTGGAATCTGAAACAACTAATGTATGATGCAATGTGTGAATTATTCCCATCCCACCCCTCAATTAATACTAAAAAGTTCTCTTTAATCGTTCCTCACACATTCTGCTGCATCATACAATCTTAATTTTAGGGTAAATTATCCCCAGCCCACCCCTCAATTGATACTAAAACCAGAATGTGTGAATCAACCCCCTTTAATCAACTTTAATTTTAGGGTACAAACATTCTCAATTGATTCAAAAGATTGTTTCGGCAAGTGTTTGTATGATAGAATTGGTAGTTCACTTCAGTATTATAATTCAATTCCAATAATATCTTGAATGGAATTGATTATTGTTGACTGTATTTCATTTTTTTTTCCTTTTACTTTTTGATATGTATACATATGCATACAAAATTAGATCATAAGTACATCAGTTTCAAGTTGGCATAGAGCACAAGTTAAAACCCTAACCATAAATTCACTAATCAGGGGATATCCTCGTCTAGAGCCTACTTTTGGTTGATGTAGCCTTGCAGGTCACCTCAGAAGACACAGTTCATCCTATCCTTCATGTACTGCCATTCTTTCCTGTCAGATTTTTTTTTGACAACCTTTCTAACAAAAATCACCAACGTTCAGATCACTAGCAGCTGGTTCATCCCCTGCCAAATTTGCATCCCAAACCATTAAGATACAGACTCACATGCACTTTTTCGTGGCATGTTTTTCTTTTTCCCAAGCATCTCCTCCGTGTGTAGTGCCCCCACCAGCCATTTATACAGCCTCTGTTTTAGCACCTGGTTCAGCTCTTCCGATTGAGTCTAACCCGGAAAGTTTCACCCCGTACCGGGGTTTCTCGCATCAGCTCTACTATCTGTAACCTTCTTCCACTATATGTGTTATAATTTGTAACTAAATCTCTTCTTCATTACTGCCTTGACATCCAAGTATAGACAAACTTAAGTAAACTGTTCCTTACCTTTCCCGTCTGCAACTCTTGGTTTGTGAGTCTTGTCATCTTGGAAAACCTGTTGGGTGTCTTTTCCAAGTAATGTCAATAAGCAAACTATGGCTCCTTTAGATATCGCTCCTTCAAATGTTGGGGATGCTAGTCATGTTCTTCTGTTTTGGGGTACATAATGCAGATATTGTGTCATAATCTTTGATGCTATCTCAATGTGTACTTGGATATTATTAATGGAGGGTCATTTGAATTTGTTTTTCCTTTTGTAAAATTGTGAGGATTGAGTATATTTTACATGTGCAATTTTGGTATGCATATGCAGTGGCTTGCAGCAGTGGAGCTAGGACTCTTAAAGGGCCGTCATCCTCTTCTCACAGATATCGATCTTACAATAATTCCCTCTAAAGGATTGACTCTTGTGGAGGATGTAAGGACAGATAAGAATCCAAAAGTAGGAAAATTGTTGGAACTTGCTCGGTCGGATGCATATAATGGATACTCTATTGACCCTTCTGACGATTTGCTTGAAGGAAGTAAGAATGATGCTGGCCTCCACATTGGGCCCCAACAAGATGTACAACAGAACTTTGAGCAGGGAGATATGAGTTTGCAGGTAAAAGATGGTCCATTACAGCAGACTAGCTCCTCTGGTAGAGCTTTGGTTGGAGTGGAGGATGCTGCATCAGTGGATAGTGAACATGGTCATGTTGTGCAGACAGCCCAAGTAGTAACCAATATGCTTGATGTTACCATGCCTGGTACTCTAACAGAAGAACAGAAGAAAAAGGTATAGCATAAAGTTTTTGATTATCCAGGTGTCATTTCTGTGTTTGGAGGTTGTTTTCAGTTCTGTCTTACATATGTAAAAATCTTCCCTGCTAATAGAACAAGACAGGGAGAACTTACAGATTTGGCATTCATGAGAGGAGATCTATCTGGGGCATGTGGGGATGTCAATGGGGCGGGGCGTACTCTCCCCGTCCCCGTTCCGGTTCCCCACCCCTGAAGTTTTTCACCCTGTCCCCGCCGAGACTCGATAGGTCAATAAAAATAAGTTACTAAAATTCAATAAATTTGGAAATATAGGTTTTATATATTTTTTGGATTAGCAAGTAATTTTTTTACTTAATGAAAATAATAAAGGGCAACCCGGTGCACTAAAGCTCCCGCATACGCAGGGTCCGGGAAGGGGTCCCACCATTTTGTGTATTGTACGCAGCCTTACCCTGTTTTCACACAAGAGGCTATTTCCAGGACTTGAACCCGTGACCTTTTAGTCACATGACAACAACTTTACCAGTTGCGCCAAGGACTTAATGAAAATAATACACATTTAAAATTACTACAATACTACATCTGTCCATATATGTAAGACCCTATTGTAAAATTGTATTGTCCCTTTTTATAAGACTCTCTTCAAACAAAATGAATTAATTACTTTTTCACAAAAATACAAAATAATTGAATGAAGAGAATTAAAAGACAAAATTTCTCTATAGGATAATTTTTTTGGAAAGAGATTGTACATTATTAATAAATTATATGTAAAAAGTTTTTTTGACAAATTATATGTAAAAAGTTGTTGTCTTAATTTGTTTTTTATTCAATGGGGTCTTACTTACATATAAGGACAGAGGTAGTATATACATCCACATATGTTTATAAGGGTTTTGTTGTAATTTTATAAGGAATAGTGCATCCTCCATGTGGGGGATCCTATCCCCTTCAGGGAGTTTTTTTCCCTGTCCTCCTCTCCGCCTGCAGAGCCCCAAACAAAGTAGTCTCCGTGGAGATTCCCGTGTACGGGTTGAAATTGACATCCGAGGTATAGTGGTGAGGGAGGGGATATGGGCAGGGGACGGATCCAGAAATCTATCAAACAGGGGGTCGGAAAAAAAAATTATAAAAGGTTTTATATAGAATAAAATTACAACAATTATTTTAAGAAAATGAAAAATAGTTTTTTTTGTTACCATGCTATTAGCATGAAGTTTCCACCACCGTTTAGTGTTGACTAATCTGCTTCGGGGAAATTATGTGGCACACAAGGTGGGTTCTCCTCTTCAAACTGACAAAAATAAATATTTTTGTTGGGGCAAACTTAGGGTTAATTAAGTAAATGGTTCCTATAAATATCCATTGTTTTTAGTCCCTACAAAAACAATCACATTTTAGTCTTTGTAAATATTTCCGCCTGCACTCCAAATCCATGTAAAATTTTCTGTCAGCATATTTAGGCCCTGCAAAATTTTCCGTCAACATTTATGGTCTCTAAAAATGATAAAGAAAAATGTTACTGTGGTAAAAAGTGCAATTTTTTTTTGTAGGGACTAAAGAAAAATTCTGGATATTTAGAGACCAGTTACTTAATTAACCCTAAAAACAAAATATATATATTAAAATAGTAATTTTATGATATACGAAACCAAAAAATCTATATTAACAATATATAATGTTTGCATTATTTTTTAAACATATTTATGAGCGTTATTACTAGAGAAGTATAAGTATCTCTGGATGAGATAGAGGGGTCCAACACCCCCCCCCCCCGGGTATGAGCGATGAAGCTATGAACAAATGTTGTTTTATTTGAATATTTATCTATATTTTATATTTAGCCACCCCAATAATATATATTTAACTACCCCAAATAAGTTTATCTGTCAAAAATTAGTAGAAACAAAGAAAGTCAGAAAATTATTACTTGTTTGATGGATTCAGTTCTTATTTTTGACACTTTCGGTCTCTTTAGCAACTACTGCATGTGTGAATGTGCTACATGTACATTCTCAATTACTGGACTTTTGTGAGAAGAATCTGTCTTATATATCCTTATTTTAGGCATGGGGTCACTTGATTCTATGTACTTACTTTTATTATCATGTCAAGTTTGTACTGGTTTATCTAAATTCTGGGTTGGTGTTAAAATCTTGCAATTGCAGTGACACTTGTAAAAAATTTCCAGGTATTAGCTGCTGTAGGTCGTGGAGAGACACTCATGAATGCTTTGGAAGGTGCTGTTCCAGAAGATGTTCGTGGAAAGTTAAAAGATGCTGTTGCTGGAATTTTGCAAGCACGAGGCTCTGACTTGAAGTTCGATAGAATTCTTAACACTGCTCAATCTCCTAATTCGTCACCAGGGCAAAAGAACCAAGAAAAATCACCAGGAGCATCAAGTGCAGAAGTTAGTGAAAACCAGTCCTCTTCCAATCAGATGAAGAATACTAGTAGTTCTATAGATGGCTCTGATAACGTTCCAAGTGGCATGGGTGAACCTGCAGAAGGAACAGAAACAGAAGTTATTCGTGTAGATGAACATTCTACAAGTTCAGCTCAATCTCAAGAATCAAACAATGGTGTTGGTTCTTCTAGGAAGGAAACTGGTGAGTCTAGAGACAACAGTGATACAAATGAGGATTTAAAAGGAAAAGTTGTTCCTGATATGGATCATAGCAAGAAGGAATTGGAAACGGGTTCTAAATCATATACTCCCGACCGTCCTGATGGAGCAGGTGGCTCTGAAGCAGAAGCTGTTGCTGAACACAAAAGCCAAAAAGATGGAATAGCTCAAACAGACAAAGAGGAAACTGATATTCCGAAGGTTGACCAGAAAAGTGAAGATTTCTCTAGTGATCAAAGTGAAACAGCTTCAACTGATGCAAAAGAAGAGCCTACTTCTCCTATATCCTCTGAGAACCAGACAGTGGAAAGGGAGGGTAATGTTGATGAGAATAAAGACGACAAGAATATGCAGCAAATTTCACCACAAACTAACTCTTCCAATTCAGATTCTGCTGCCCCTGGCATCAGCGTTTCTCAAGCATTTGAAGCCTTGACAGGGATGGATGATTCAACTCAAATAGCTGTTAATAGTGTTTTTGGTGTGATAGAAAATATGTTGTCTCAGCTTGAGAAGAGCTCAGACAATGAAGATGAAGTCAAGGATGGAAAATCTGTTGAACACAAGTTAGAAGAACAACAAAAAAGTAATACCCAAAGCAATGATTCCAACACATCTGGCAAGTTAGAAGAACAACAAAAAAGTAATACCCAAAGCAATGATTCCAACACATCTGGCAAGTTAGAAGAGCAACAAAAAAGTAATGAAGCTAAAGTCAAGGATGAAAAAACTGTTGAACACAAGTTAGAAGAACAACAAAAAGGTCAAAGCAATGATTCCAACACATCTGGCAAGTTAGAAGAGCAACAAAAAAGTAATGAAGCTAAAGTCAAGGATGAAAAAACTGTTGAACACAAGTTAGAAGAACAACAAAAAGGTAATAGCCAAAGCAATGATTCCAACACATCTGGCAATCCTTCTCTAGATGATCACCATAACGGCATATCCTTGAGGAATGATTCTTGCGATACGGAAGAACAACTAAAAAGCCTCAGCACCATTAATGGAAGCAGTGTATGTGATTCTCAAAATTATAACTCTAATGATCACCCAGTTAAGAAGCCAAGTAATACAAACAGTCAACTAATTGACAAAAGATCTTTCGATGATGAATGGGATGGACACAGACAGGTAAATAGCATGCCAGAGTTCATAGTTGCAGGTTCATATGGATACGGGAACTCTCCGTACAAAAAGTACCTCCATAAACATCTTGTTTCGGAAATTCCCACCAAATCACTTGATTTAGACACAACAACTGCATTATTTCTTGATTATTTCCCACAAGGTCGATGGAAACTCTTTGAACAACCACAAAAAATGGAAAGTTCTTCTGCTGATACTGAAATTTATAAAGAGGTTGGGAGCAAGATGAAGGACCGCGCATCTGCAAAATCTTTTGATGAAGAAGAGTGTATTGAACCACCATATGTGATATTAGATACTGAAAAGCAACAAGGACCGGTTAAAGAGTTCAACACTACAGACACTGAGAACAGAATGATTCATACTGATGATGACAGGTCAGAAAAGTCTATCCAATTTGTGAAAAACAAAGTACTAGATTCTTTGAAGATGGAAGTAGGTCGCAAGCTGAATGCTGCGGAAGTGATAGAAATGAAACCAAAACTTACCGAAGATCTGGAACATGTGGCAAATGCCGTTTCACTGGCTGTTGTAACTAGCAAGGGGCAACAACTACTGTATTTTGAAAGCCAAGGTCATGATGTTGAGGGTGCTGTAGGAAAATTTGGCTCTCTTGACGGGGAGTATATCATTAGAGCAATTTCATCCTCTGTTCAGCAAACGAGCTGCCTAAGAAAAGTCATTCCAGTTGGTGTTATTGTTGGATCCATCTTAGCTTCCTTGAGGAAATATTTTAATATAGCTCCACGTCAAGAAAATGGCCATGGAAAATCTCTGGCTCTTGGTGATGGGAGGAAACCTGGTGAAAAGAACTATGTCATTGTTGATGCAACAGAGGCAGATCAAGTACCAGATGAGAAAACCAGTTTCGACCATCCCATCAAGAGTGAGTTTGTAGAAAGTAAATTGGAAGATTCAAGCAAAAATACTGTCATGGTTGGTGCTGTTACAGCTGCTATCGGGGCTTCTGCGTTACTCATGCAACAGCAGGTACGGTTTCAGTCTCTTCACATGCTTTCAGTGCTCTCGACAGTTAACACCTCTGGTGTAGGATATGGATCAAGTGTTGTATTTTATCACTTGGTTACTTAACCGCTTTCCAGATTTTGGTACTGAGGCTTGTCAGACTGTTCCTTCAAAAAAATTGATTTAAAAATGACCTGACCTGAGTACCAATTATTAAAAGTTGAAAGAATCAACTTGATAGTAGACTGACTTAAGTTGTGTAAAAGAGAAGCGAGAACAGAAAGTGGTCAAACAGATGGGAGAAATGTCAATTTGCAACTTTAAAATTTAACTAGCAGTTACTAGTAAAGAAAAGTGTCTGTTTTTTTTTTTACTTAAATTGCTCTGTTCTAGGATTCACAAGGAGGAAATGTAAATCACCAAAATCAGCCAGAAGGGCTTGAGGAAGAAGTCTCCGATAATCAGAATAACATAATCACAAGCCTTGCTGAGAAAGCCATGTCGGTTGCTGGTCCAGTTGTACCTACCAAAGAAGATGGAGGAGTGGATCAAGATAGGTCAGACACATATATTTCCACTATACAAGCACTCCACTGTTCTTTTTCTGTCTTAATAATTTGACACAGCTTCTCTTTCTGATCAGACTGGTTGCAATGCTAGCTGATTTAGGACAGAGAGGTGGCTTGTTGAGGCTAGTTGGGAAATTTGCTTTGCTATGGGGTGGTATCCGCGGTGCAATGAGTTTGACAGACAAGCTTATCTCATTCTTCCATTTTTCTGAGCGTCCATTGTTTCAGAGGTAACTTGAACTGATGAATGTTCATTCCATTCTCTGTTTTCCTGCACTGCTGCTGCTTTCCAATTTGGAAATACCTAGCAGAAAATAGAAATTTTGTTAATTTAGATTCAGTTTATCACAATTGATTCACTTGCTAATTTTGTTTGACTTCTTGTTGAGAGCCAACAATGTGTCTGAAATTTTTTTTAGAGGGAGGCATCTCTCATTAAAAATTTTAGTTTGGTGTAATTAATCGTTTTGATCTTATTAAAAAAATGTATTCTCAAAAGTTCCCTTCATGAGAACTTGTTCAGTGAGAATGAAAGAGTCATTAGAAAATAAAATTTATATAATTGAGGGGTATTTTAGGATAGTCATCAGTGTGATTAAATAGTAAATAGCCTGTCGCTGGAACTCTGCCAGGTCTGTATGTGACATCACAAAATGAAGGTCTGAATTTATTACTCTACTCTAGATATTCCTAGGTAAACATGGTTGCGGATGTATATCTTCCCTAGGTATTTTGTGTCTGGTGTGTGAATTGCATCTTCTGAAACTGCACTGTTTTTTCTTGTCTAGGATCTTCGGGTTTGCTGGCATGATCCTTGTTTTATGGTCTCCAGTTGCTATTCCGTTGCTTCCTACAATTGTTCAGGGTTGGACAACAAACACTCCTTCCAAAATAGCTGAGGCTGCCTGCATTATTGGCCTGTACATTGCTATAATGATACTTGTTATGATATGGGGGAAAAGAATCCGTGGATATGAAAATGCATTTGAGCAGTATGGGTTGGACTTAACTACAAAAAGGGTAAAAAAATTATACACATTATGCATAACGTATTTGACCGAGTGATATACCACATATCAGTAACGGTACAAAAAAGTATTATGTATTTGGTATAACTATAGTCTGGACTTACCTGGTTCTGGACTTACCTGGTTCAATATGCATCAGATGAATTATTTGTTGTTTATGTTTGGGGATGGGTGATGGGAGCTTCGGGAAAATATGAAATCCTTATTGAGTATATTATTCTCCTGCAATACTTGTCTTGATTCGTGAAAGATAAGCTAATTTTGGATCCTTGTTGCAGTTAATTGAATTTTTGAAAAGCTTGGTCGGTGGAGTCATGTTCATTTTTTCAATCCATGTTGTGAATGCATTTCTTGGTTGTGCAAGTTTCTCTTGGCCTCATATTCCACCTTCTTTAGATGTCATGGCTTGGCTAAAACTCTGTGGACAAATGGGTCTGCTAATTGTACAAGGAACTGTAATGGCAAGTGCCATTTCATTTGTGGAAGAATTGCTTTTCAGGTCATGGTTGCCCCAGGAAATTGCAGCTGATCTTGGATATCATCGTGGAATCATAATTTCAGGGCTGGCATTTTCTTTCTTGCAGAGGTTTGTCTTCTTTCTAGAATTATGTTTTGCCTATGCTATTCATGTGTGTATTATCCATGCTTTACACTTTGGTTTTAAAGGACAATTAACTGCCTTTTTTTGTTCTTCCTTCCCCAAGAAATGTTGTTAAAATATCTCATTTTTTGTTTTTCGTCTGTCTTTCTTTCCTTTTGTCCTTGTAGTTTGTTTGTTCCATTGGAAAATTAAGGAGAGAAAAGAAGTGTTTGAAAAGTAAATTAAGGATAGAAGTGTTTGAAAGAGTGAGAGATTGAGGTGAGATATATAGAAGGGAAATTTAGTAACAAATAAAATTATTTTCTTGCATTGGCACACAGTGAAGGTTGATCGAGTTGGTAAGGATTCAGCTCATATAAAGGGTCTTGCTGGTGAGTGATATTATGGAAGTACATTTTTAAGTGCTTTTTGAGCATTGGGGCTTTCCCTGACCCTTAGTGAGTTCTATAGACTCAACTTACCTAAATTTCTATATATATGTTTTTTAACAAGAGTTAGAAATGCACTTAGGGAGCATGATTTCTCTCCCTGCTCTCATATTACTAATCCCTAGGGGTGAAAATATGCTAGATATTTGGTTGAAGCCTAAACTTGTGTTACTCACATTTAGGGAGCTCAAACACTTCCCAAAATATCTAAGAGGTATCATTCACAAGATTTTTTAAGCCTGATGGACCATCTTGAAGTTTATGCTTGTTTGCCTATTTAAAGGCCTAGGCCGGTTAGCCTGTACAAAACCCTTATTAGTAAGAATTAAATCTTTTTGTAGGCTTTCATATCAAAAGTCTTAGAAATGGGTCCACACCAAATAAACCAGACAAGCTTGGACCTTGTGTTTGCGGAACAACCCTAGTTCATTTAAAGCAAAGCTTGACAGTTTCCACTACTACAATAATCCCTCCTATTCTATTTGACTATAAAAGGTTTCTAACACTTTTAAAAAACCAATTTGTGCTAGTTAGCACAGAAAGGATGTATGCCAAAGCACATCTTATGAACCACACTAGCCTGCACCTCAATTCATATTTAATGCTATTCACTTTCTTTACTTAATTCACAAAACTTAAAAAAAGAAAGCCATCAACAATGTGTTATCCCTGTGAAGTTCTGTAGTTCAATATTATCTCTTCAGCTATGTTGCAACCACCATCCCTCTAACAATGTTCTTGGAAGATAGGTCTTAGATATCTTCTGCTCAAAACTTGAGTGTGCCCTTTTGCCTTTTTCTCAAATTTGGAAGATGCGTCTTTCACAACACTTAAGTGATCCCTTTGCCATTTTCAGTGATCTCAATGTCTTCGCTTCATTGTACTCACTCATGACTCAACTCATATTCTGTTACTAGTGCCTTGGTCTGCGAGTCACAGCTCTATTAATGTCAGATCAGAATAACAGAAAGGAAAGTAGACAAACACTAGGCATACCTAACCAAGGCAATAGACCAGAACTCCTTTATCTTCTTAGAATTTTATACATGTCTTGCAGTCTAACGTTGGGTATGTCCTTTCAACAAAATGTGCTGAAAGGTTTTCTGATCTGAGTTTAATGTTGGATATGTCCTTTCAACCAAATATTTTCATTTTCATTTTATTTTTCTTTAGGCTTGTGTTTGTATTTGCCAGACATGATTGTAATGCTTTATATTAATGGACATGAGTCTTTTTTTCCATTTTAAAAATTTTCTTTCTTTTTCTGGGGTTTTCAGGTCGCTACAATCAATACCGGGACTTTTGCTTTTATCTTTGTCTTTGTCAGGTGCCCGACAGAGAAATGGAGGTAGCCTCTCTATCCCTATCGGGCTACGTGCGGGGATGTTGGCGTCCACTTTTATCCTGCAAAAGGGTGGTTTTTTAACATATAATTATAAAGGAAACATTCCTCTTTGGATGATTGGGTCTCATCCATTTCAACCATTTAGTGGTTTAGTTGGTTTGGTATTTTCTCTATCATTAGCGATCATTCTCTACCCCAGACCGACTTCACAAAAATTTGAATCTAAGGAATGAGTGAAATAATCATCAGTGAAGGGCATTACAGTTATGAATTTAGTAATGCAGCCCTGCTATATGCCGAAGTTGGAAGTAATTGGTACTTTGGTGGACCATTTTGATTTTACTATACACAGTACAAACTTTTCTTGTAGTTAATTGGGGAGTTAAGAATGGGAATGGCAGTAGTTGAGGCATACAAAGAAAGAGGAATCTTCGGAAAATTAAAGGCTTCAGTTCTCTCGAGTATCATGTAAAATGCTTACATAGAGAGGTAGGCACCAATCGTGTCATGGGCTTTAGATTGAAGGTAATTCAAGGTTCTTTTTGTAAGTAGAAGGGTACAGGTTTGTATAGAATTGTATATTTTGTTTTTATACCTTACTAGTTTATTAGCCAATCAAAGTGTACAGTAGGAACCAGTTCTGTCATTATTTATCAGAACGTGATAAAATGGAATTTTGATCCTCTCAAATACTTGAGAGGTCCATTTGGAGACAGAAAAAGAGAGAAAAAATGTGAATTAATGTATATTTAATTTTTAATCACTAAATCATTTACTCTCATTCTCTCTTCATATGGACCTCTCAAGTTTTTCAGAGTGGAGACGATCCAAACTTAATAAAATAGTGAGGAGTTAGTTAGTGTATACTGTATAGGATCCTAGGTGGGTATTCATTTTTCTGTTTACTCCTTTACTTTTATATTTTCTTTGCCATTTTTATAGGTATGTGCATAATGTAATGTTGTATTGTAACATAAAATCACGAGTGAATCCAATATTTTCCAAAGCAATTTGGTATTCTAGCTCAAGGAACAACTAGAAAGTGGAGGCAAATTTCCATACGCACTTGCCTGTGGGAACTCTTTCCTGGAAGGACATATGTGGTCATTTATTGTAAAACCCAAACCCAAAGGCTTTCTTTTATGTAGTTTCAGCCTTTTTTTCACAGAGATGCTGTTTCAGGCTGTTATTTAGTTCTTTTTACTGCAGAAAATGTTGGTATTCCTATATACATCGTTATGGAATTTGTATTTCTTGTTCCTTTTTATTTTTCCTTTTCATAAAACAAACCAACCTTGCAGCATGAAATGCAGATGAAAGATATGAGCAGTATTTCAGAACTTCTAGCACTCCGTCCTATAATATAAGCAAAAAAACCTCATTTTCTTTGTCCCAAAATATAAGAAAAAAGACAAACTTTTATCTTATTTAATCTTGTTTTTTTAAAAAATCTCTTTTCCAAGAAAAACTTTTGTTTATTCTCATAAAATTAAATGCAAATTACATTCAATTTTCTTTTTCTTTCATTTTTTCCATAACCAATAGCCAATGAAAATTGTTTTTACATCTTCCTATAAAACTTTTTTCCAAAGAAAACACAAAAAACTATACTCTAAATTCTTTTTTTTTTGCTTATAATTTAGGACGGAGGGAGTACAGTGTTTATTGTTTATTATTGTAAATTAAAGTTTTGATGTATTTAACGCGTATTTGGTTGAGCAATAAGCAAGTGCCACCATAAATCCAGAGTTCTTGCACCGTAATTTTAGAAGCTTCAGTCAATGTATAAAAACAAAACACACAATTCTATACAAACTTGTAAAAGAAAGCGGGAATAGTATAGGGCAAACTGCAAAAGAGAGCAAGGTATACATGTGTAAGTCGTTATTACATGGTTAGCTAATTAATCAGTTGTCTAATAAGTTTTAATTAACTGGCTAGTATATTTTAGGTTATGGTGTGTCTGGTTCATTTGGTAGGACGGGAGAGAAGAGACTTAATGGAGCTGGGGAGAGGGAATAAGAGCTATTTTAGTTACATGTATGTTTGATTCAAAAGAAGGGGAGGGATTTTAGTTACATATATGTTTGGTTCAAAAATTAAGGGGATAGATTTTGAAATAATTTCCGTCTCATGTTACATATATACCTGTAAGGTTAAAAGAAGTTTTGACACCTATTTCTTTACATATTTCTACCAGTTTTACCGCGACAAATAAACAATAGCACATCAAAATATAGCTCTTCAACACAAATCAAACTAACAAAATGACGGTGAATTTGATGAATCATCTAACCTAATAAAATGAATCTAGAAAAATAACAACGTGAATGTATTCCTGTAATGTATAAATAAGAATGATATTACTATAAGATTTGTAAGAAAATCAAATGATAGAAAATTGACAATAAATGACCACATATGTGTCTATGTGCATGTGCATTACAAAAATTGTTCTCCATTTCCTTCCTAGATTCCAATTCATTTGCAGTTTCTTTCTCCAAAGGACAGTGGAATCCAAAACCTTCTATAACCTCATCACTTGACTTGTTCCCCTCAATCAAGTTAACATCTCAATCAAGCTTGCTGTTTCTTTGTTATTTTAACTTCATTTCCTTTACTTTCACACAACATGGGTACAGAAATAGTTTTATGAATTATGATGGTATTTTATATACATTGTGTTGTGATTAATGTAGAAGGAGAGTTGTTCACTTTATCCTGAAGATATTGAGTCTTTGGTTGGTGAAAGAATGCTTTTTAGGGTAAAAAAAGGTTTGCATGGGTGAGTTGCCCAGTTTATTCGTGTACCAAGTGTCAAGTTTGTGTTGTGATGCATCTTTGTTGGGGTATTTTTGTGATGAGTATATTCATAAAAATTGCCATGAGGTGGGTATTTTATTGATACATGGTCTTGATAGTTTTTCATTTTGTGAATTATTGGTAATGTTACAAGTTTTCATCCGTTGTATGCAATCTTATATACCTATAGCTGCTACTTTCTCATTTCCTGGATTCAGATGCAATGAAAAGTAGCAATAAGGAAAAAAATAAAGATTATGGAGCTTTTAAATTTCAACATTTTTTGAGCCTTAGCAAACTCAAGGACATATTGTATAAGCTCTAACAATCTTGGTAGCTTGCATCAAACTAAAATGTCAATTATGACAAAGATCCCAAATTGTGACAAAGATCTTGACCAACCCATTTGGCAGAGTGGATCAGTTATACTAGTAATCCTGATCTA